>Ga0326727_10004646_pt1 | contig 40762 bp, 30 predicted proteins | sample MB2enrmetagenome_FD_207643 | JGI IMG/M metagenome (GOLD analysis project Ga0326727, IMG submission 207643) | Lab enriched peat soil microbial communities from McLean, Ithaca, NY, United States - MB29MY | ecosystem: Environmental > Terrestrial > Soil > Wetlands > Peat | place: USA: New York...
GAATGGTTAGTCGCAGACCACACATACCCAACCCGGCGGGCGACCAGGGCAGCCCTCACCCTGACCCTCTCCCGGAGGGAGAGGGGACCTTACCCTTGCACCCGGGGCCGGTTGACGAACAGCGGCCAAAGGCCCTAGAATCACCTGCGGGTGATAAATATGGCCGTACTGCTGGCGATTCAAGGGCTTCCGCAGGGTGAGATCCTCACGCTGGAGAAGGAAACGACGATCCTCGGGCGGCACCCGGAATGCGATATCGTCCTGGACGCCGGGGCTATCAGCCGCCAGCACGCCCGCATCCTCACGGCCGGCGACGAGTTCTACGTCGAGGACCTGGGCAGCCGCAACGGGACGCTCGTGAACGGCGTCTCGATCCACGGACGGCAGCGGCTCTTGAACGGGGACCGCATCGGGTTGTGCGACGTTGTCTTGCGGTTCCTCGAGCAGATGCCGGGGCCGGGCGCGCTGGGCATGGTGCCCGGCCATCCGGGGGAGGGGCCGGAGGTGGCGGGCGGCAGCACGGCCGAGGTGGTCGACGACGAGCCGACCGGGGCGCACACGACGGTGATGTCGCGGGTCGACATTTCGTCGGGCTCGTCCAGCCTGCGGCTGGAGGTCAATCCGCAAGCCAAGCTCGAGGCCCTCTTGGCAATCAGCCGGAGTCTGGGCGGCGCGCTGGGGCTGGGCCAGGTCTTGCCGAAGCTGCTGGACCGCCTGTTCGCCATCTTTCCGCAGGCGGATCGGGGGCTGTTCGTGCTGCGCGAGCCGGCCACGGGGCGGCTGGTGCCGCGGGTCGTCAAGCATCGCCGGGCGGGCCTGGCGGAAACGGTCCGCATCAGCCGCAGCATCGTCTGGCGCGTGATGAGCAGCAAGGAGGCGATCCTCTCGGCCGACGCCGCCTCCGACGCCCGCTTCCAGATGGCCGAGAGCATCGTCGATTTTCAGCTCCGCTCGGTGATGTGCGCGCCGCTGATCAACAGCGAGGGCCAGCCGCTGGGGGTCATTCAGATCGACACGGCGGACCAGCGCAACCGCTTCAACCGCGAGGACCTCGACTTGTTGGCCAGCGTGGCCTGCCAGGCGGCCATCGCCGTGGAGAACGCGGACCTGCACGAAACGGCCATGCGCCAGCAGGCGCTGGACCGCGAGCTGGGCGTGGCACACGACGTCTTGCGGGGCTTCCTGCCGGCCGCGCCCCCGCGGATCGACCTTTACGACTTCTTCGACTTCTACGAGCCGGCCCACCAGCTCGGCGGAGATTACTACGACTACATCCCGCTGGACGAAGGGCGGCTGGCGGTGGTGGTGGCGGACGTATCGGGCAAGGGCATCCCGGCCTCGCTGCTGATGGCCCGGCTTTCCAGCGACGTCCGCTACTGCCTGGCCAGCCAGCGGGTGCCGTCCGAGGCGGTCGCCCGGCTGAACCGCAACTTCTGTGAAAGCGGCTGGCTGGACCGCTTCGTCACCCTGATCCTGGCCGTGCTCGATCCGCGGCGGCACGAGGTCACGCTGGTCAATGCCGGGCACCTGCCGCCGCTGTTGCGGCACGGGGTGGACGTGAGCGAAGCGGTCGAGGACCAGGCCGTCCGCTTGCCGCTGGGCGTGGACGCCGCAGTCGAGTACGTGCAGGTCGTCCGGCCGATGGAGCCCGGCGATTGCCTGGCGCTCTACACGGACGGCATCACCGAGGCCATGAACCCCGCCGAGGAGCTCTACGGTTTCCGGCGGCTGGTGGCGCAGTTGGCCGGCGGCCCGGCGGGCGTGGCGGCCCAAGGCGAGCAGATCCTCGGCGACGTGAAGCAGTTCGTGGGCACCCACCCGCAGAGCGACGACATGTGCCTGGTGTGCTTCGGGCGGAAAGCCGAGTGACTACTTTCCCAGACAGGCGGCTCGAATGGCGGCCAGGGTTCGCAGGGCGGGCTTGGCGGCGCGGCGCGGCCCCCACAGGCCGGCGTGCGGAAAATCGTGCGGTTGGCTGTCTTGGAGCTGGTTCCAGAACACCCCCAGGACATTCGGCTTGGCCAACAGCAACGGCACGTAGCGGGCGACCCAGGCCTGCTGGCTTTCGGGGGTCCAGGCGCCGGGCGGGAGTTGGACCCGCCGCACGGCCAGCGGATCGTCGCCGCCTGCGCTGGGAAGACTGAGCGAGACGATCAGCGGCAGGCCCAACAGGCTCCAGACGTCCAATTGGCGGCTGAAATCGAGCTCGCTGGGGGGCAACGTACCGCCGCGGAAGCAGCCGAGGTTCATCTCGAGCATGACGGCCCGCAGATCCAGGCCGGCGCGGACCAGGGCATCGGCGAACCAGAGCGGGGAGGAGGCGTTCGCGCGGCGGCTGACGTACTGGCCCCAAGGCTGATCGAGGGAGACGACCGTGGGTGTGGCGGGATCGAGCTTCCGCACCAGCTCCAGGCAGCCGGCGGCCAGCCGCAGGTTCTCTTCTTCCGACAGGGAGAGCACTTCGGAGGTGTTGGCCCGCGCGGCGCACAGCCAGAAATCGACCTTTCCGCGGTAGCGCTCAACGGTCGCGCGGATGAAGCCCTCGGCGGCCGCCATCAGGTTCTCGAAATCGTCTTCCCAGAGGTAGACCCAATCGGGCAGGCCCTGCGGATCGAGCTGCACCAGCGGACCGGCGCAGACCTTCAAGCCGTGGGCGCGGCACCAGGCCACGTGCGCGTCGCAAGCGGACCAGGAGAAGTCCCCTTCGCTGGCCTCGATGTCGCGCCAGCAGGCCCAGACCAGGGCGGCGTTGGCCGCGGCCAGGAAGCCCTTGGCGGAGGCCTCGTCCAGGGCCGGCCCGCTGAGCCGGGCCCCCAACAGCGACGGCAGCTTGCCGCCCGTGCGGCGGCGGGCGGCGATCACCTGCTCGGCATACGCGGCGGCCAGGCGTTGCGCGCCGTCCAGGGCCCGCCGCATCGCCTGCTGGGCCCGGGCCGACGACTGCGGCTCGTCGTCCTGCGAGACCACGGCCCAACTGAACTCGTCCACCGCAGCGGCCAGCTCTTCGTCCACCTCTTTCGGAATGCTCAGCCCGACCGCCTGCCACTCGAACCGCTGCTCGCGCAGGCGATGAATCGTGCCGCGGGCGAGTTCCAAGGGGAGACGATAAGGATCGGGCCGCTCCAGGAGCGTGGCGGTGGATAGCGCCAGCAGCCCGTGCCGCTCGACCGCCCAGGGGATGGTCAGATAGCCCGACTCCGATACCCCCCTCTCCAGAACCAGCAGGTCCCCGTCGCGCTCGACCCGCACCGGCCAGGGCGTGCGGTCGGCGCCTGCCAGATAGGCCAGATCGAGGACCTCGCTGGTGATCCGCTCGGGCGGGGTGACGAGAAAACGTATCTGCCCCATCGCTTCGGGATCCTCGGTGGCGGGTACACTGTCTGGGAGCAAGTCTAGCGGAGGGGGCGGCCCGGTTCAAGCGGGAGGCCCAGCCGCATGCGGCGTCGCCCCTGCCCTCCCCTGCCCCGCGCCCCGCCCCATGAGTTTACAATTTGCCTCTTGCAATTTACAATTTGCGGTCTGAGCGGTGCTCAGGATCCGTTGTTTCGTATCCAGTTCCTGGAACGGCGGGCAGGGCACCATGCAGCATGGTCGCCCGCTAAACTAATCCCCAATTCCCGATTCCTCCTCCCATGACCGCCTCTGTAGTTCTGCAAACCTCGCTGGCCGGCTTGCCGGTCCGCCGTGGCAAAGTCCGCGACATCTATGACCTGGGCGACCGGCTGTTGCTGGTCAGCACCGACCGCCTCAGCGCGTTCGACTGGGTCTTGCCCACCGGCATCCCCGACAAGGGGCGGGTGCTGACCCAAATTTCGGCCTTCTGGTTCGACCGCCTCGGCGAGCCCAATCACCTGATCACCACCGACGTGGAGCGGATGGGGCTGGCGGCGGGAATCGACCGCCGCGAACTGGCCGGCCGCACGACGCTGTGCCGCAAGACCGCCGTCGTGCCGATCGAGTGCGTCGTCCGCGGCTACCTGGCGGGCTCGGGCTGGCAGGAGTACCAGCGCAGCGGCACGGTCTGCGGGATCCGCCTGCCGGCCGGCCTGGTGGAGAGCTCCCGGCTGCCGGAGCCCATCTTCACGCCCGCCACGAAGGCCGAGGCGGGCCACGACGAGAACATCTCTTTCGAGCGGACGGCCCAGATCGTGGGCCACGAGCTGGCCGAGGAGCTCCGCCGCCGCAGCCTGGACGTGTTCCGCCGCGGCGCCGAATACGCCCTGGGTCGGGGGATCCTGATTGCCGACACGAAATTCGAGTTCGGCCAGGTCGACGGCCGGCTGCTGCTGGTCGACGAAGTGCTCACGCCGGACAGCTCGCGTTTCTGGCCCGCCGACCAATACGCGCCGGGCCGCCCGCAACCGTCGTTCGACAAGCAATTCGTGCGCGACTGGCTCTCGGCCAGCGGCTGGGACAAGAACAGTCCCCCCCCTGCCCTGCCGGCGGACATCGTCGTGAAGACGCGGGCGAAGTACGTCGAGGCCTACGAACGGCTGACGGGGAAGAAGTTCTAAACGCTCAGACGGAGGTAACTCGGATGTTCGCGATCTATGGGCTCGTCGCCGAAACGGTACTTGCACCAGGGCTCCCGCCGGTGTGCTTCCAGGTCGTAATATCCATCCTCTCAGTTCTCGTGTCCGCCCTGGCGGCCCTCGGCACGCTTGCGGCTGTCGTTTGGGCCATCTACGGCGAGCGGCTCAAGAACAGGTTCTGGCCGGCCCGGCTTGCAATGAACCTCCGCAGCGAGCTGGGCGACTATGTGCCAGGAATGAAGCGTTACTACTTTCACCTCAAGATACGAAACAGGGGCTGGACGGTCGCCCGCAACTGCCGCGTGATGCTCTACGGCTTCTCGAAGCGCGGCCCAGACAACAATTTCCATCCTGTCGATATGCCTCTCCCCATTCACCTCACATGGTCACCGTCCGAGATGCCGCCCGCGTACCGCAACATTTCGCGCTCCAAGCCCGAGACGGTGGATCTGGGATTCATCGCTGGACCCGGCACTGCGAATCGCCCGCCCGGCTTCACGGCCCAGGCATATGTGATGCCCCTCGGCTACTTCGACTTGCTTTCCGTGGGGAGGGGCGAAGCGGGGCGGTACTGCGTGGGTCTGGAAGCCGACGACACCCTGGTGTGCGACCAATTGACGGTGGAAGTCAGTTGGGACGGCGTTTGGGATCACGATAAGCACAAGTTCCAAGAGCATTTTCGCATCCGGGAAGTGCCGAGTGGAGAGCCATAGGCTTGGCGGGAACGTTGGGCCGATTCCTTACGCGCTGAAGCGGTGCCCGCGCGCCCCACGGGCTGCTTCTATCAGTCCAAGGGCGGCGACGCGAATCGGCGGCGGCCGACGTTGCCATGCCGCCGCCCGGCGATTACAATGGAACAGGTGCGGGGGAGGCCAACCGTGCGAAAGATCACCGAAGTTCATGTTCTGGAAGGCTACCGTCTGAAACTCACGTTTGACGACGGTATATCCGGCACCGTAGATCTTTCCAGCCTGGCCGGCAAGGGCGTGTTCGGCATCTGGTGCGATCGGCGCACCTTCGAGTCGGTTCGCATTGGATCATCGGGAGAACTCGCTTGGAGCGATCAGGTTGACCTCTGTCCGGATGCGCTTTATCTCAAGGCCACGGGGAAGCGTCCTGAGGACCTGTTTCCGGCTTTGCGCAACGAGCCGGCCCATGCCTGAAATGAGAGAGCGATGCTCAGCCGTGAGACTCTCGAAGAATACCGCCGCATGACGCCGGGCCAACGGCTCAAGCTCACGGTACAAATGATGGACGAGAATATCCCCTATTTGTTCCGCGGCACTCCGGAACAAGTTGATCGGCGTTTCGAGCTCCTGCGGCGGCAGAACGACGAGCGAAACCTGCGGATGCTCACCGCCATCGCTAGAACGCGGGAAGAACCGTGAATGGCATAGTCCGCGCGGCCCATGATCTCATGCAGTTGTTCGAGCAGGCGGGGGTGCCCTATGTGCTGATGGGTGGGCTGGCCGTGCGGGCCTATGGCATCCCGCGACCCACCTATGACGTCGACTTCACGGTAGCGGTGGAGCGCAGCCGCCTCCCAGGAATCTATCACGCCGTGCAGGCCCTTGGCTATACAGTTCCCGAGCAGTATGCCAGCGGCTGGGTCGACCGCGTCGCCGGAATGCCGGTAGTGAAAATACGTCTCGACCTGGAGGACCGCGGAATCGACGTGGATGTCTTCCTCGCGGAATCGACCTACCAGCGGGAGGTTCTGCGGCGTCGCGTGCAGCAGGAATTCGAGGGCCGGCCGGTTTGGTTCGTCAGCCCGGAAGACCTGATCCTTATGAAGCTTGTTGCCCACCGACCGCGAGACCTCGCCGACGTGGCCGACGTGCTTTTCACCCAGGGGCAACTCGACGAGGCGTACTTGCGCCGTTGGGCGAAGGAGTTGGGGGTATTGGAAGAGTTGGAGCGCGTGCTTGGGGAGTAGTGGGCCCAAGCAACCCCGGCTCGCCCGAACGGAATGACTGGCGTCGCCTCAGCCCTGGAGTTTCAAGCCGACCTGGGCCAGGCGGCGGCCCAGGGCGCGGCAGATGGCGGCCTCTTGGGGGTCGATCGGGCGATGGCTGTCCGGGCCGGCGACGTGCCCGGGGCCGTAGGGCGAGCCGCCCCCCTGCGTCGTGAACAACTCCTGCACCGAGTAGGGCACGCCCACCAGGATCATGCCCAGATGGATGAGCGGGGCCATCAGCGTGAGGATCGTCGTCTCCTGGCCGCCGTGCAAGCTGCCGGTGGAGGTGAACACGCCCGCCGCCTTGCCCTCCAACTCGCCCTTGAGCCACAGCGACGTGAGCTGGTCGATCTGGTTCTTCAGTTGCGCGGAGACGTTGCCGAACCGTGTGGGCGTGCCGAAGGCGATGGCCCCCGCCTGGCGGAAGTCGTCCAAGGTGACCAGCGGCACGCCCTTTTGCATGGCGCGGCCCGCCTGCATGTCGGGCCGGGAGGCAATCACCTCGTCGGGGACCAGTTCCCGCACCGTCCGCACCACCGGCTCGGCGTCTTCCACCTCCCGGACGCCCTCGGCCACGAGTTGGGCCATCTGGTAGACGTTGCCGTAGGTACTGTAGTAGACGATCAGGACGTTCATCGCTCAGGCTCCTTTGCTCGGGACCGTCAATCCTATACCCATTGCCCAATGGGACAAGGGGCCGCCGGCAGCAAGTGCCCCGCAAGTGGGGTTATTGGCCGCGCCGTCGCCCGCCAAGCATAATCAGGGAAAATGGCAGACGCGCGCGAAGGATTACCGCCGCCGGCGGGAAATACTCTTTTGGAACGCCGAACCGCTCGGGCTCGAGGTTGCAGCATGGACTCCGCGGCCCGCGTCGAACGAGAGCGGCTGCTGCGCCGCGCGGTCCTTGGCGGCGACGAAGGCGCCTGGCGCACCTGGTACGACGAGGCGTTCGATGCACTGTATGCCTACATCCTGTGGCGCTGCGGCGGACGACACGATCAGGCCGACGAGGTGGCTCAGGAAACCTGGCTGACCGCCGTGCGGAGAATTCGCCGTTTCGACCCGGACCGGGGCAGCTTTGCGGCCTGGTTGCGCGGGCTGGCGGCCAACGTGCTGCGGCACCACCTCCGCCGGCGTAGCAGGCAGTGGAAGCGGGAAGAGGCGGCGAAAAGCGCCGAGACGGCCCTATCGCCACAGCCGCAGCCCGACCACGCCGACCGGATCGCCGCGACCCTCGACGCCGTGTCCGAGCGGCACGAGGCGGTCCTGCGGGCCAAGTACCTCGATGGGCTGTCCGTGGCGGAGATCGCCGCGCGGTGGAATGAGACGCCCAAGGCCATCGAGTCGTTGTTGACCCGCGCCCGCCAGGCGTTCCGCGAGTTGTTCGAGAAATGAGGATTCATTGTTCAGGGTGCTACCATGACGCTCGGGCCCAATGATCATGGCCAGTGTGACGAGCCGGTTGACGCTTTGCTGCGGACCGGCACCGGACCGTGCGGCGTCTCGCCGATCCGCGAGACGACGCTCGCTCGGACAATCGGCGTGATTCGCTTCCGCCGCCACGTGCGGAAGTGCATCCTGGCGGCGTCGCTTGCCGGTTGTTACGCTGCCGGGCTGGCGACGGCGGGATTGCAAACCCGGGCCAGGCATGAGGCGCCGTCGCCGCAGGCTGCCCGTTCGCCGTCGCCGGGACCGCGCGGTCTGCCGAGGCCCGCCGTCGCTCCGGCCAGGCTGAGCCGCGAGGAGATAGTCCGTCGCGATGCGGACCGGAGCCTTCTGGAGCGTGGCGACGTAAAGAAGGCGACCCGTCAGTACGCACTCTACTTGAAGCTCGCTTCGGCGGACCAGCGGGCCAGCTCGCCGGAGCAGGACAGTTGGCTTCTGATGGCCCTGAAAGACGCAAGATCAAGGGAGTTGAAACATGACCGTGTCAAGCAGGACTAATCTTGGTGGGGGGCGATTCGTGGGAGCACTTGTGGCTGCGGCGCTGATAATGGCCGCCGCAGGCGGGCCGCTGGCCGCCGCGGCCGAACCGGCAGCGGGGCTCGACCGGGTGCTAACCCAGGCGATGGATAGGAACCCGGGCCTGGCCGCGCTGAAGGCCAAAGTGGCATTGGCCGAGGCGGAGTTGCGAAGCGCCCGGTTCGAGACCGCCAGGCAGGTTATCGCTTGTTGGAACGAAATCAAACTTCAGGAACAGCTTGTTGCCGCGAACCGCAAGCTACTCAAGGAGGCGGAACAGGGCGGGGTCGGCGATAAGGAATCGATCAGGAACGCCGTCATTAGCGACGAGGCCAAACTCGCGCGTGCCCGCAGCGAGCTTGAATTCCTCATTGGGCAGGGTCCGCCCGTTGCTGCCGCCGCGCTGGCGTCGAGGTCCGTACCCATGAACTCGGGCCGGGCAGCGCCGCCGCTCCAGGTTCCCCGCGGGCCGATGGTCGAGAAGGTTCGCCGGGCTCTCCGCGAGCCGGGCGCGATGCAGTTTGTCGATACGCCGCTGTGGGGGTGTGCTGTTGACCTGATGACCTTTCACCACATTGAAATCCAGTTGGACGAGAAGGCCCTCAGCGATTCCCTCGGGCCGCTCGACGACCTCAAGCTGAACTTCACCGCCACCGACGTACCACTGGCCGCTGCACTGCAAGCGATCGACGACAAGTTCCGGGATTTAAAGTTCGTGGTTCGTGACTACGGCATTTTGATAACGACCCCCGAGCAGGCAGAGAGTCTCGGGTACATGCCGGTCGTCGAGTTCGCCCGTTTGGCCGCCGGCGCCGAGCCCGCCGCCGCGGGGAAAGTCTCAGAACCAGAAAAGCCCAAGGGGCCGGCGCCGAAGCCGCGCCAAGCGCCGCCTGCGGGGCAACCCCGGTGATTGCCGGCTCGCCGGCTCAGCCCGAGGCGTGAATCGCCCTACCCGCGCCCGGGGAATCTGGGTAGAATTGGGCATTTGCCCGCCGCTCAACAACGGGCGGCAGCCACGCGCCAAGTAACCTAATCCCCAAGCGGCGAAGATGTTGCGCTATCTTACGGCCGGTGAATCGCACGGCAAGGCCCTGGTGGCCCTGGTGGACGGCTTTCCGGCCGGGGTGTCGTTGCAGCCGGAACTGATCGACGCCGAGCTTGCCCGTCGCCAGGGCGGCTACGGGCGGGGCGGCCGGCAGCAGATCGAAACGGATCGCGTCGACGTGCTTAGCGGGATCTGGCGCGGCGTGACCTTGGGCAGCCCCATCGCCCTGCTCCTGCCCAACAAGGACTACAAGATCCACGAGATGGAAGATCTCGTGCGGCCCCGGCCAGGCCACGGCGATCTGAGCGGATCGGTCAAGTACCTGACATCGGTGCGGGCCATCCTGGAGCGGGCCAGTGCGCGGGAAACAGCCGCCCGCGTGGCCGCCGGCGCGTTGGCCCAGCAGTTGCTCGGGCCGCTGGGCATCCGCGTGCTGGGCTATGTCGTGCAGGTCGGGCCGCTGGCCATTCCCCCGCAACCCGGCACGCTCGACCAGCACCGCGCCCTGCGCGAGCGGAGCATCCTCTATACGCTCGATCCGGACCAGGACGAACGGATCAAGGACCTCATCGACCGCTGCCAGGTTGCCGGCGACACGCTCGGCGGCCTGATCGAGATCCGTGTCGAGGGCGCGCCCTACGGGCTGGGCAGCCATACGCAGTGGGACCGCAAGCTCGACGGCCGGCTCGCGCGGGCCGTCATGTCGGTGCAGGCCATGAAGGGGGTCGAGATCGGGCTGGGCTTCGAGGCCGCCCGGCGACACGGCTCCGAGGTCCACGACCCCATCCAGTACGATCCCGACCAGGCCGGCACGCGGTCCCTCGGCTTCACCCGGCCCCACAACAACGCCGGCGGACTGGAAGCCGGTATGAGCAACTCGCAGCCGATTGTGATCCGGGTCGCCAAGAAACCCATCAGCACGCTGGCCAAGCCGCTCGAATCGATCAACCTCCGCACGAAGCAGTCCGAGTCGGCATCCTACGAGCGCAGCGACGTCTGCGCCGTGGCCGCCGCAAGCTGCATCCTGGAGAACGTTGTCGCCTTCGAGATCGCCCGGGCGGTGGTGGAGAAGTTCGGCGGCGACAACCTGGAAGAGATCCAGGCCCGGCTGAGCCTGTTCTACGACATGGCGCGCAGAAAGCTAAAGGAATGACCTCGACCTCGTTCCCACGAACCTCGTTCCCACGCTCCGCGTGGGAACGCACTGAATGGCCGCTCTGCGGCCGCGACGCAGAAAAACGCTGCCGCGGCGAGTTGCGGCTACGAGGGACGCGGAGCGTCCGCCCAGTGCGTTCCCACGGAGGACCGTGGGAACGAGAGAAGGGTCTTAGGTCTTGGGCCTAAGGTCCTGGACCGTGAGCCAAGACCTAAGACCCAAGACCAAAGACCGTTGTCCACCATGTTCCAGCTTCACGATCAGACCCGGCGGCGGATCGCGCTGGCGGCCTTCTGCGCGCTGGGCATCGTGCCCACGCTGGCGGTCGGGACCTGGTGCGTCATGCGGCAAGGCCCCTGGCACGTTTGGGCCGAGAGCCAACGGCTGGGCCGGCAGCTCGGCATGGACGTGGCGCTGGCGGGCGTGCGGCATCCGCGGCCGGGCGTGGTTGTTTACGAGGAACTCCGCCTGTCCGACCCTGAGACCGGCCAGGAGGCGCTCCGCGCGGGCGTGCTGGAGGCCACCTGGACCGAGGCAGTCGACAGCCAGGGGCGGCGGCCGGCGGTCGTGCTGGCAGCGCCCAACGTGGAAGTGGAGGCCGCCGGCACGGATCGCCTCTGGCAGCTCGTGCAAGGGAACCTCAGGCTCCAGGGCGGCCGGCCGGAAATAGAAGTCCGCGTCAAGTTGGGCGAGATGACGATCCGCGGCGGCAAGCACCTGCTGGCCCTGGCCAACGTCGAGGGCGGCATCGGCGCCCTGTCGGGCGGGGTGCAGGCGGTCGCGTCGTTCCGCATGGCGGGGCTTGCGACCACCGCGCCCGTCCGCGTCCGGCTGGTTCGCAACCGCCAACTCCGGCCGCCGGCCGACAGGCTCGAGCTGGACACCGCCGGTACCCCCCTGCCCTGCCCGCTCCTGGCGCTGGCGATTCCGGAAGCCGCCATGCTCGGCCCGACGAGCCGGTTTGCGGGCAGTATCGTGAGCCATCAGACCGGCGGCGGCTGGGAGGGCGAGATCTCCGGCCAGTGCCTGGGCATCGACCTGGACCGCCTGGTGAGCGACCATTCCCCGCACAGGCTCAGCGGCCTGGCCGACGTGACGATCCGCGGCGCCCGCTTCCGTGGCGGCCGATTGGAGGAGGCCACGGTGCTGCTGGCATCCGGTCCGGGCGTCATCGGCCGCGGCCTGTTGGAAGCCGCCGCCGCCCAGTTGCGCCTGAGCGGCGCCTGGTCGCAGACGCCCGCCGGCGAGTTGCTGCGCTACGACCAACTGTCGGTGGCGATCACGCTGGACGCCCGCGGGCTGTGGCTCCGGGGGTTATGCCAAAATGCCGAGCCGGGAACGATCTTGCGGGCCGGCCAGGTCCGCCTCCTGGGCGAGCCGCAATCCCAGCCGCAGCCGCTGGCGGCAGCGGTCCGGGCCCTGCTGCCGGCCGGCGAAGAGCCGGTAATGCGTTGACGGCGTGCTCGACTTCGCTACCCATTGCCGCCCAGCCCCAGCGGCACCTCCAGGCCGTCGTAGGCCAATTGCATCGTGGGCGGCAACGCGGCGTTGGTCGCCTCGTGCTCGAGATCATGGGCGATGTGCGTGAAGAGCGTCCGCCGCGGGGCCAACTGCCGGGCCGCCTCGACCGCCTCGTCCAGGCTCATGTGCGTCGGGTGCGGACGCCGGCGGAGCGCGTCCAGCACCAGCATGTCCAAGCCCTGCAAGAGGTCCATGCTCGCCGCCGGTATCCGCTTCGCGTCCGTGCAGTAGGCCACGTTGCCGACCCGCAGACCGAAGCACGAATGCCGGCCATGCTCCAACGGGATCGGCGTCACGCGGACCCCCAGGATCTCGACCGGCTCGGCGGAGAGCCGCGCGAACACCAGTCGCGGCACTCCCCCGGCGGGATACTGCCGGGCCACGGGATCGAAGGCGTAATCGAACGCCCGGCGAATCCGCGCCTCGACGTGCTCGTCGCAATAGACGGGCAGATCGTGCCCCAGGTAATCGGCGAAGATCCGCAGGTCGTCCAGCCCCAGCAGGTGGTCGGCGTGCCCGTGGGTGTAGAACACGCTGTGTACCAGCCCGATCCCCTCGCGGACAAGCTGCAGCCGCAAGTCCGGCGGCGAATCCACCAGCAGGTTTCCCCCCGGCAGCCCGAGGATCGCGCTGGAGCGGGTCCGCTGGTTCTTCGGGTTGGCATCACGGCAGGTTGGGCAACCGCAGCCGATCACCGGCACCCCGTGGGAGGTGCCCGTGCCGAGCAGCAGCAGCCGGTCGCGAACGTCGCGGGTGAGCAGCGGATGGGGCATAATGGAAGATGGTGAATTGGAGGCAGCCGCGGGCGGTTTCGCCGCGAGCGTGAGCCCATTATAGCGGATTCTTCCCCACTCCGCTCTGTGGGGGGAGTGCACAACCGCTGTTGACCATCCGTATAATAATAGGTAAATTGCCGCGTTGGGATAAATATGGAAGAAATCCTTTCCCAGATTTGGGATGCGCTGGGCGTCGTCTTCGGCGGCTTGGGCCGGGCGGTCGAGCGGTCGCTGACGGGCTTGTTCGGCTCCTCGAACGCCCGGTATCTCAAGAAGCTCCAGCCCACCGTGGCCGCCATCAATGCCTTGGAGCCGAACTACCAGACCCTGACCGACGCCGAGTTGCGGGAGCAGACGACCAAGTTCCGCAAGCGGCTGATCGGGGGGGAGACGCTGGACGACCTGTTGGTCGAGGCGTTTGCCGTCTGCCGGGAGGCGGGCCGGCGGTTCCTCGGCATGAGGCACTTCGACGTCCAGCTCATGGGTGGCATCGTGTTGCACCGCGGGGCGATCGCGGAAATGGTGACCGGCGAGGGCAAAACGCTGGTGGCCACCCTGCCCGCCTACCTCAACGCCCTGGAAGGCAAGGGCGTACACGTGGTGACGGTCAACGACTACCTGGCCCGCCGCGACATGGAATGGATGGGCCCGCTGTACCTCAACCTGGGGCTCACGGTGGGGGCGATCCAGAGCCAGATGGAGACGGCCGAGCGGCAGCGGGCCTACGAGTGCGACATCACCTACGGCACGAACAACGAATTCGGCTTCGACTACCTGCGGGACAACATGCGTCCGGCGGCCAAGGAGGACGACCGCTATCCGAAAGGCTTGCAGCAGGTGCAGGGCCCGCTGCACTACGCCATCATCGACGAGGTGGACAACATCCTGATCGACGAGGCGCGGACGCCGCTGATCATTTCCGGCCCGGCGCACGACGACGTCACCCGCTACGCCAAGGCCGACCGCATCGCCCGGCAGCTCCGCAAGGGCCCGCACTTCGAAGTCAACGAGAAGGAGCACACGGCGCACCTGACGGACGAAGGGGTGCGGGCAGCCGAGCAGTTGGCCGGGGTGGAGAGCTTTTACACGGCGGGCCACATGGAGTGGCCGCACCTGATCGACAACTCGCTGAAGGCCCATCACCTCTACAAGCGCGACGTGAACTACATCGTCAACGACGCCGGCGAGGTGGTGATCGTCGACGAGTTCACCGGGCGGCTCATGCCCGGCCGCAACTGGAGCGACGGCTTGCACCAGGCCGTCGAGGCCAAGGAAGGCGTCACGATCAAGGAAGAGTACCAGACCCTGGCCACCATCACGCTGCAGAACTTCTTCAAGCTTTACGACAAGATTTGCGGGATGACGGGCACGGCCATGACCGAGGCCAACGAGTTCTGGAAGATCTACAAGCTCGACGTGCTGGCCATTCCCACGAACCGCCCGCTCTGCCGCGTCAACAACCCCGACGTCATCTACCGCAGCGAGCGCGAGAAGTACCAGGCCATCGCCGACGAGATCGAGCGGATGTACAAGTGGGACACGGTGGCCAGCGGCCGCAACGAGGTCTTGCTGGGCAAGATCGTGCGCGAGACGGACGACGCGCTGGAGCTGGAGGAGCGCGAGAGCCGCCAGCGGATGACGATCCCCCGCGGCCAGGTCCGCCAGCTCGAGCGGGCCGGGCGGCCCATGCTGGTGGGCACCGTCTCCATCGAGCGCAGCGAGCTGATCTCGCGGATGCTCGACCAGCGCGGCGTGCCCCACCAGGTCCTGAACGCCAAGCACCACCAGCGCGAGGCGGAGATCGTGGCCCAGGCCGGGCGCAAGGGCGCGGTCACCATCGCCACGAACATGGCCGGCCGCGGCACCGACATCATCCTCGGCGGCAACCCCGAGGCGATGGCCTGGGCCCGGCTGCAGGAAAAATACCCCACGCGGCTGGACGTCCCGGCCGCCGAATGGGACGCCCTGGTGCAGGAGATCGAAGCCCGCGAGCACATGAAGGCCGAGGGGCGGGAAGTGGCCGCGATGGGCGGGCTGCACATCCTGGGCAGCGAGCGGCACGAAGCCCGCCGCATCGACCTGCAGCTCCGCGGCCGCTGCGGCCGGCAAGGCGACCCCGGCAGCAGCCGCTTCTACCTCTCGCTGGAAGACGATCTCATGCGGATCTTCGCCGGCGAGTGGGTCAAGAACATCCTCACCCGCCTGGGCATGCAGGAGGGCGAGGCCATCGAAAGCCGCATGGTTTCCCGCCGCATCGAGGGCGCCCAGAAGAAAGTCGAAGAGCGCAACTTCGAGATCCGCAAGAACCTGCTCGAATACGACGAAGTCATGGACGAGCAGCGCAAGCGCGTCTATGGCTACCGCCAGCGGATCCTGGAAGGCGCCAACTGCAAACAACTCGTGCTGGAGATGATCCGCCAGCAGGTCGACCGCCACCTCGACCAGTGCCTGGCCCGCGACTACGGAACCGAGAGTTTCGCGAAGTGGGCGGGCAAGGAGCTGGCCGTCGAGTTCGACGCCCGCGACTTCCGCGGCATGGACTTCCACGACGTCGCGCAGAACGCGCTGGACCAGGCCGAGCGCAAGGCCGAAAGCCAGATCTTCGACGCGCTGGAGGAGAACCTGCCCGCCGAGGTCGATTCCCGCGAGTGGAATTGGGAGGCCCTGGCGAAGTTCGCCAATACCCGCTGGCGCCTGAGCTTGCGCGACCGGGACCTGAAACAGGTCGGCCGCGAGCATCTCGCGGAATTCCTGGTCGAGAAGGCGCAAGCGGCCATCCGCAAGACCGATCTGGCGGCGGGCGAGGCGCTCTTGGCGGCCGACTTCGGCTTGCAGTCGGCCTGCGGTTGGGTGCGGCACAAGTTCGGCATCCAGTTGCCGCCGGAGGACGTCCGCGAACTGCCCCCCGAAGAGTTCAAGCAGCTCGTCTGCCAGCGGGCGGAGGCCGCCTACCGCGAGAAGGAAATCGAGTACCCGGTGATGGCCGGCCTGTCGCACTTCACCACCCGCGACGCCGGCGGCCACAAGCGCTACGACCGCGAGGGACTGGTCGCTTGGGCCCGCGAGCGATTCGAGGTGAGCCTGGACCTGGACGACCTCAAGAACCGGCAGCGCGACGAGATCCGCACGCTGCTGGTCGAGCAGAGCCGGCGGCACGCCGATGCGGCGGTCGAGCCGGCCGCCGAAGTGCAGACACGGCTCGCGCAGGTCTTCAACGGCCAGCCCCTCTCCCCCAAGAGCCTCCGCGAGGCCCTGGCGGACGGCCGGCTGCGGGCCCTGGCCGACTGGCTGGCCAACGACCTGCACTACCCGCTCTCGCCCGAGGCGATGGCCCGCATGAAGCCGGAGATCCTGCACAACTTCCTCGCCGCCGCCGTCGAGGCCCGCTTCCGCCCCGAGATGCAGAAAATGGAGCGCTCGCTGGTCCTGCAACTGCTGGACGGCGCCTGGAAGGACCACCTGCTGGTGATGGATCACCTCCGCGGCAGCGTGGGACTGCGCGGCTACGCCCAGGTCGATCCCAAAGTCGAATACAAGCGCGAGGGCATGCGGGCCTTCGAGCAGATGTGGGACTCCATCGGCGAGCGGGTGACCGACCTCATCTTCCGCATGGAGCAGCTCGACGAGAGCTTCGTCGGCTCGACCTGGACCGGCGCCGAGGCGGTCCACCGCGAGGCCACCCCCGCCAGCGAGATCGCCGCGCAGCAGCAGGCCGCCATCGACGGCACCCAGACCGGCCACAAGCCCGAGCCCATCCGCAACCGCCAAGGGCGCGTCGGCCGCAACGACCCCTGCCCTTGCGGCAGCGGCAAGAAGTTCAAGAACTGCTGCATGCGGAAAGGAGCCGGATCGGCATGATAAGCATGACAAGAACGTCGTCGCCCGTCCATGCACGGAGATGCGCAAATGCCCGAGGATAATTCCGGCGTTGTCTATCTGCTCACCAACGCGGCGATGCCCGGCCTGACGAAGATCGGCAAGGCCACACAGGAGGACATCGTGAACTCGATGCTTGGACTTTTCGTTCCCAGCCTCGTGACTCCCCTGGAACTGCTCGGAGAAAACCCATGATGACCACGCCCGATTACGAGTTGGCGCGCATCCGTGAGGTGCGACTCCAGATCTCGCGGGAATTCAACGACGATCCGGATCTCCTGGCGAAGCACTACATGGAACTTCAGGAGCGACACAAAGATCGCCTCGTATACTCCGCCGAAGCAGGCGTCGTGGAGCCGCCCAAGGACGCGCGGTAAGAGCCTCTGAGCGGAAAGGATTCCGGTGCCGTACCTGCTGAACGTCATATACGCGCTGCTGATCCTCGCCGCCCTGCCGTGGCTCGTTTTCCAGGCCATCCGCGCCGGCAAATACCGCGAGGGCTACGCGGAAAAGTTCCTCGGGCGCGTGCCGCCGCGGAGTTCAACGAAGACCTGCATCTGGCTGCACGCCGTCAGCGTCGGCGAAGTCAACCTGTTGGCCCCGCTCCTGCGGTTGCTCCAGCGCGAGCACCCGGATTGGGAGTGCGTCGTCTCGACCACGACCCGCAGCGGCATGGCGCTGGCCCGCAAGAAATACGCCGGCCATACGGTCTTCTACTGCCCGCTGGATTTCACCTGGGCGGTGCGGGCGGCCATGCGTCGCGTGCGGCCGAACCTGCTGGTGCTGGCCGAGTTGGAACTCTGGCCGAACCTGGTGGCCGCCGCCCGGCAGTCGGGTGCCCGGGTGGCGGTGATCAACGGCCGGCTGAGCGAGCACAGTTTCCGCGGCTACCTGCGGATCCGCCCGCTGCTGGCCAGGCTGCTCCGCAAGATCGACCTCGTGGCCGTGCAGGACGAGACCTATGCGCGGCGGTTCCTCGACTTGGGGGCCCGGCCTGAGACGGTACACGTCACCGGCTCGATGAAGTACGACGGCGCCCAGCCCGACCGCGCGAACCCGCTCACGCAGCGGCTGGCCGGGCTGGCGGGCTTCGCCGCGGACGACATCGTCTTCCTGGCGGGCAGCACGCAGGAGCCCGAGGAGGCCGGGGCCCTGGAAGTCTACCGCGAATTGAACCGCCGCTGGCCCAAGTTGCGGCTGGTGCTGGTGCCGCGGCACCCCGAGCGGTTCGAGGCGGTCGCGAAGCTCTTGGACGCCTCGGGCCTGCCCTGGCAGCGCCGCACAGAACTCGCAAAGCCCCCGGATTGTATCCGGGGGTTGTCCGACGGTTCTGCCGGCGCCCCCCCCTGCCCTGCCCCGCGGCTCCTGTTGGTCGACGTGGTGGGCGAACTGGGAGCGTGGTGGGGCACGGCACAGATTGCGTTTGTGGGCGGAAGTCTGGGCCGCCGGGGCGGGCAGAACATGATCGAGCCGGCGGCCTACGGCGCCGCGGTCTGTTTCGGCCCCAACACGTGGAACTTTCGCGACATCGTCCAGACCATGCTGGCCCGCGACGCCGCGGTAGTGGTCGCCGACGGCCGACAGTTGCGGCAGTTCGTGGGCCGCTGCCTGGAGAAGCCCGATGAAGCGGCTGCGCTTGGCCGCCGGGCCCGCGACCTCGTCCTCAGCCAGCTCGGGGCCACCGAGCGGACGCTCGCGCTCTTGACCGCGCTGGCGGAGAGCCGGCCGGTCTGCGGCGACGCAAACTCGCGGCAGGCAGCCTGATGCGGCCGGCCATGAGACTGGCCTTGTCAGTCCGGCGGTGATGCCATAAGCTTATGAGGGATTGAGGATCGGGAGTCCCCGCAGCCGCGCGAAAGATCGATCGACAGGAGAAGCGCACGGATGGATGCTATTGGGGAATCGGTCGCCACGAGCAGTTCGCCGAGGCACGGGGCCACCTCGCAGGCGGTCTCCCGCTCGGAATCGGTCTGCCGGGCGGTCCGGCGCACCTGCCAATGGCTGCTGGACCGCCAGCAAGCCGACGGGGCATGGTGCGCCGAGTTGGAAGGCGACACGATCCTGGAGAGCGAGACGATCCTGCTTTGGGCGGTTTTGGGCCGGGAGGGCACGCCGCTGGCCCGCCGGGCCGCCGCGTACCTCCTCCAGAAGCAACTGCCGGAGGGCGGCTGGGCCAAGTTCCCCGGCGGCCCCCTGGACATCAGCGGCAGCGTGAAGGCCTATTTCGCGCTGAAGTTGACCGGCCACGACCCGCAAGCGGAACCCCTGGAGCGGGCCCGCCGCGCCATCCTCGCTCACGGCGGCGCCGACGCGGTGAACACCTTCACGCGGTTCTTCCTGGCGATGCTGGGCCAGATTCCCTACGACCGCTGCCCGTCCGTCCCGCCCGAGGTCGTCCTGCTGCCGAAGTGGCTGCCCGTCAACCTCTACGCCACCAGCGCCTGGTCGCGGACGATTTTCGTGCCCTTGTCGATCATCTCGGCGGTCCAGCCCGTTCGGGAGGTCGAGCCGGCCCGCGGCATCCGCGAGCTGTTTCTCCGCGATTCGCAGGATTGGCCGACGCCGCGTTGTCCGGGGCTGCCGGCCAGCACGCGGTGGCTGAGTCTGGATCGCATTTTCGGCGCTGTCGACGGCCTGCTGAAATGGTGTCAGCGGCACCGCGTTCTTCCTTGGCGGCGGCAGGCCCTGGCCGCAGCCCGAGACTGGATGCTCGCCCGCTTCGAGCAGAGCGACGGCCTGGGGGCCATTTACCCGCCGATCGTCATGAGCCTGGTGGCCCTCAGGTGCCTGGGCTATGACGAGCAGAGCCCGCCGGTGCGATACTGCCTGAAACAACTCGAGGACCTGGCGATCGAGGACCCCGCGGCGGGCGCGCTGCGTTTCCAGCCGTGCAAGTCGCCAGTGTGGGACACGACGATCACGCTCCGCGCGCTGGCCGCCGCCGGAGTGCCGGCCGAGACGCCGGCCATCGGCCGGGCCGTCCGCTGGCTCTTGGACCGGCAAACCAGCCGGCGGGGCGACTGGTCGAAAACGGTCCGCGCCGAGCCGGGAGGCTGGTACTTCGAGTACGCCAACGAGTTCTATCCCGACGTCGACGACACGATCATGGCCCTCATGGCCCTGCAGGCGCAATTCGAAGGCGGCAATTTGGCGGGCGGGCTTGCCCGCCGTGATCTTGCGGAACCCGCCGGGCCGCCCCGAGCGTACCCGGCCGAGGGCGGCCGGACACGCGGCGGCCACCTGCCGCCGGCGTTGCTGGGCCGCTCGATGGCCGCCATCGACCGCGGCCTCCGCTGGGTCCTCGCCATGCAGAACAACGACGGCGGTTGGGGGGCGTTCGATCGCAACAACCACCGGCAGTTCCTGTGCCATGTCCCGTTTGCCGATCACAACGCGATGATCGACCCGAGCACGCCCGACCTCACCGGCCGGGTGCTGGAGACGCTGGGCAAACTCGGCGGGCGGGTGGGGGACCCGGCGGTGGATCGGGCCGTGGCCTACCTCCGCGCCAGCCAACAGCCCGACGGGAGCTGGTTCGGCCGCTGGGGAGTCAACTACATCTACGGCACCTGGCAGGCCGTGACCGGCCTGGTCGAGGTCGGCGTCCCCAGGCAGGACCCCGCCGTAGCAGCCGCCGCGGACTGGCTGCTGGCCCACCAGCAACCCGGCGGCGGCTGGGGCGAGTCGCCCGCCAGCTACGACGCCCCGCAACTCCGCGGCCGCGGCACGCCAACCGCCTCGCAGACCGCCTGGGCGCTGCTGGGGCTGATGGCCGCCGGCCTCGACCGGCACCCGGCCGTGCTCGGGGGCATCGACTACCTGCTCGCGCGGCAGGAGGACGACGGCCGTTGGCAGGAGGCCGAGTTTACCGGCACGGGCTTTCCGCGGGTCTTCTATCTTCGCTACCATTACTACCCGATTTACTTCCCGCTGCTGGCCCTGGCCCGCTGGGCGGCCAATACCCGATGAGCCACCTGTGTGCCACTGCTTGCCCGCTGCCGGAACACGGTTTTCCGAAGGAAGCACGTTTCGGCCGGCAGCGGGCAAGCAGTGCCACACCGCGAAACGTGGCTTCGGGCTTCGATGAACCCCGCCCGCAACAAGCATAACCTCCGCATGCGATTCCCGCTCTCCTTGACCCGCTCGCTGGCCGGCTACTTGCTCCGCCAGAAGCTCCGCGGCCGCCGGCGGTTTCCACTGGTGCTCATGCTCGAGCCGCTGCACGCGTGCAACTTGTCGTGCGTCGGCTGCGGGCGGATCCGCGAGTATGCCTCGACCCTGGCCATGCGGATGTCGCCGGCCGAGTGCCTGGCCGCGGCCGACGAGTGCGGCGCGCCGGTCGTCAGCGTCTGCGGCGGCGAGCCGCTGCTTTACGCCCCGATCGGCCAGCTTGTCGGTGACCTCATCCAACGCCGCAAGCACGTCTACCTTTGCACCAACGGCCTGCTCTTGGAGGAGAAGCTGCGGGAGCTGCCCGCCAGCGGACGGCTCTTGCTGAACGTCCACCTGGACGGCATGGAGGCCACGCACGACCGCCTGGCCGGCCGCGACGGGGCGTTCGCCGCCGCGGTCCGCGGCATCCGCGCAGCCGTTCGGGCCGGCGTCGGGGTGACCATCAACACGACCGTCTACCGCCAGAGCGACGTCCACGAGATGGCCGTGTTGTGGGAGTACGCGACGGAATTGGGGGTCCGCGGGCTGATGGTCTCGCCCGCCTTCGGTTTCGAGGCGGCGGGGCACCCTTCAGGGTCGGCGGAGCGGGTCTTCATGACCCGCCCGGAAGCCCATGAGAAGTTCCGCCGCCTGCGGCCGCTTTTTCGCCGCTTCCGCCTGGCCGCCTCGCCGCTGTACCTGGATTTTCTCTGCGGCCGGCGCGAGTTGGTTTGTGCCGCGTGGGCCAGCCCCACGCGCAACGTCCGCGGCTGGCGCGGCCCCTGCTACCTCATCGGCGACGCCCATTACGCCACCTATCGCGAGCTGGTCGAGGCGACGGACCGCGTGCCGATGGGGCCCGGCCACGACCCGCGCTGCGAGCACTGCCTGATGCACTGCGGCTTCGAGCCCGCCGCCGTGCTGTCCGCCAACCGCCGGTTCCGTGACATGCTCGCCATGGCCCTCTGGCAGATGACGTGACCGGCCCCCCCGGACGCAGTCCGGGGGCTTTGGGATTCATTCAGGAAACGCCCCCGGATTGCATCCGGGGGGTCGCGTGCAGGGACAGACCCCAATCCGGAGGGCTTTCCACCGGCTCGCCCGCGGCGTATCCTCATGGCATGGGCGCCTGGAATGGATGGTATCACGTCAACGGCAACACGTACGGGACCTGGCTCCCGGGCGACCCGAGAGGCTGGCGCGCGAAGAAGCACCGGCGGCACGTCGCAGGAGACTACAAACACCCTCCGCCGCCCGGAACCGACGCGCTTCTTCACCAGTTCAATCGCCGGAGCCTCGCGCTGACGCCTGTTCATCTGGCACCCCCGCAGCGACAGATCGCGGGCCAGGCGTTCGTGGAAATGCTCATGTGCCAGGGCATCGAAACGATCGCTCTTTGCGTGACGGCCGCCCATTTCCACCTGCTCGGACGCTTCCGGGACGCGCAGGTGCGGCCCCCGGTCGGACGAGCCAAGAAGCACGCCTGTTTCGTGCTGAAGGACTCGGGACTGGCCGGCCGTCTCTGGACGGCGAAGGCCAAGGTGACGCCGATCCGGGATCGCGAGCATCAGGTCAACGTGTTCAATTACATATGCCGGCATCAAGCGGAGGGTGCGTGGTTGTGGACGTTTCGCGACGGGATCTATTGGCCGTCGACGATCCGGAAGAAGTGAGAGGCAAACCCCCCGGACGCAGTCCGGGGGCTTTTCCTCCCGAACGCTCAAAAGCCCCCGGACCGACCATGCTTCGCATGGTGCCCGCCGGGGGTTTGGTGAGGCATCATGGAACCGTGTGATTTCGGCATCGTCTTCGCCTTGGCCGCCGAGGCGGGCGGCCTGGTCGACCTGCTGGAGGACGTGGCCGTCACCCGCGGCCACGGATTTACGGTCCGCCAGGGCCGGCTGCACGGGCGGAGCGTAGTGCTGGTGGAGTCGGGCCCCGGCCGCGAACGGGCCGCCCGCGCGAGCCACGCCCTGTTGGACGCCCACCGGCCGCCGCGGGTCGTCTCGGCCGGCTTCGCCGGCGGACTCGATCCCACCCTCCGCCACGGCGACCTCGTGCTGGCCGACGCGATCGTCGATTGCCGGGGGCATCATGAGCCGTTGTCTTTAGAGGGGGCTGCCCCAACGGCCCCCGACGTTTCCGCGTGTCGCGTCGGCCGGCTGCTGGCGGTCGACCGGGTCATCCGCCTGCCCGCGGAAAAGCGGGAGCTGGGCGTGCGGCACCAGGCCCTGGCCTGCGACATGGAGAGCCTGGCGGTGGCCGAGGTCTGCCGCCAACGCGGCGTGCCGCTCTGGGCGGTTCGCGCCGTCAACGACACGGCCGACGAGGAGCTGCCGGCCGACATCGAGAAGCTTCTGGCCCAGGCGAGCACCGCTGCCCGCTGGGGCACGGCGATCGGCTCGATCCTGCGGCGGCCCTCGACCCTGAAAGATCTGCTCCGCCTCCGGCAGCGCGCGATCGAGGCTTCCGACCGCCTGGCAAAGTTCCTCGCGGAGGTCATCCACCAAAACCAGCAGCCGGCTAGGCTGCGCGCATGTGAAAGGCAACAGCCATGAATCGCAGAAGATTCGTTCTCGCGTTGGCGGCATGCAGCGTGTGGGCAGGCGCCTGCCTCGCTTCGGGCGACGAGAAGTCCGCGGCCGCGCCCGTGGTCTACCTGGGAAGATCGTCCGTGTTCGCTCTGCCGGGCAGCAAGGGCGTGCTTTCCGGGCGGATGTTGCGGGAGCTGGCGCGGCAGTCGTTTCTCGTGACCGCCCGCGATCAACTCGGCTTGCGGACCCGCGACGTGTCGCTCGGCGACGAGATGCCCGGCGAAGGCGAGGATGTCCCCTTCGAAGTGCTCACCGCGTCCGAAAGCCAGCCCGTCTTGGACGTGCGGCAGGGGTTTGCACCCCCGGGCAAGACATTGCTGCACGAGGTGCTCGGGGTGGCGCCGGCGCCGCCCGAGGACATCTCGCGGGGCAAGTTCGTCGTATCGATCGACTACCGCGCGGTGCTGGTGGAAATGGAGAAGCTCTCCCGCGGAAAGTTCGTCGAAGCCGTCCAGCGGGCCGGTTTTCAGGGGAAGCCCAACGCGCTGCGGGATGCGGCGGGCGTTCCCCAAGAAATCGAGCAGGCCCTGCAGAAAATGGACTTCATGTCCCAGTTCTCCGCGGTCCGGCAACTGCACGAGCTGGTTCGCGCCGACGGCCAGTCGCCGGAGCGGCTCGGGGCGCTGGTGCGAGGCTACGCGAACCTCGGGCTGCTCACCGAATTCCACTGGCATCCCGCGCACAAGGCCTTCAAGGCCCGAGCGCTGGTCTATGCCCAGCGGATGGTCTCCAGCGACAAGCAGCCGTGGCGCGCGGCCTGGCATCGCGCCTACGCCTTCGCGCTGGCGGGGCTGCACCGGCTTGCGCTGGACGACCTGGAGACGGCCGGCAAGCAGTGGCAGGCCGCCGCGAAAGACGGCCGCCAGCGCCCCGCCTGGGTGGATCTGATCGACGCCTACTGCCGTTTCGCCCACGCCCGGCTCCATGCGGCCGGCGAGGAAGGGCCGGAAAAAAACCTCGCCCAACTGCTGTGGTTCGACAGCATCCAGCATTCCTATCACACGGCCACGATCATCCAGGCGGCCATCCAGATGCTCCAGAAGCATCCGGGCTGCTTTCCCGCTTTGGACGCCCTCTGCGAGCACGGCGGCGTGAGCGTCGGCCACGCGGCAAGCAGCGCCCCGCTGGTGGTGGCGGGCAAGATGCTCTACGTGCGGGCCCTGGCCATCCCCGGCCTGCCGCCGGCGGCGGTCAAAATCGCCCGGGCCGCCGGGGAAGGGGAAAATGCCGACGACGACGAGGGCGTGGTCAAGGAGTTTTCCGTGCGGGCGAAATTGATCCGCGCGCTTTTGGAAAGCGACGGCAGCGTCCCGGCCAAGGCGGCCGGCGCCGCGCCGCCGGCCAAGCCGCCCGCCGATGCCGCCGCCTTGGACCGCGGCGAGCCTAGCTGGGTCTGCCTGGGCCGGCTGGTCAGCAACCTGTCGTTCGTACACGCCTGGCGGCGGGCGTACTTCCTGCAACACAAGCTGGGCGTGCCGACCGACGATTTTATCAAGCAGGCCGCGCCGCTGGTGGAAGCGCACCCCTATCGCCAGTACCTCGCCACCTACAGCATGGATCCCGCCGCCCAGGCGAGCGCCTGGGAGAAGGTGACGATTCCGGAGCCGGACGACCTGGAGTACCAGGAAGCCTTCATGTGGCTGCAATACCAGTCGCGGCACCTGCCCGCCGCGGCGGGCATGCACGTGATGGTCGCGAGCCGGCAGGACCACACGCCGCGCGATTGCTACACGTTGGCCAACAACGGCCTTGCGGTGGACCACCTCTGGTGGAGCGCGGTGCTGTTGCGCGCAAGTCCTTTTTCGCCGGTTGGCCCGGCTTTCGCCGTGGAATTCTGCGGCGACGACTACAAGGCGCGCTTCGCGGAGTGGGAGAAGGCGGCGGCCGACTATCCGGCCGTGGCCCTGGCCTTCGCCCGCCGCGCCAAGGCCGCCGAGCGTTGGGAGGAAGCGGAGAAGTGGCTCAAGCTGGTCGCGGCCGCCGGCGACATCGACGCCATCCAGCAACTGGCCACGCTCTATGCATTGCAGGGGAAGTGGGATCTGTGGGTGGCCACGCTGGAAGAGTCGCTGAAGGCCCCCGATTTCGGCCTCTCGCACGCGCGGGCCCGCACCTGCATCGCCCGCTATTACATGCACGGCAAACAATGGGAGAAGGCCTTGCCCTACGCCACGGCGGCGGCGGAAGCCTATTCGGAATGGGGGCTGCGGGTCCTGGCCGAGTGCCGCGAGGCGATGCACGATTGGACGGCCGCGGAGGCGATCTATAAGGCCATGGGCGAGCGTTATCCGATGGTGACGGAGGACTGGTACGCTTTCTGCCGCCGCAGCGGCCGGGGCGATCTGGACGCTGCCCGCCGCGCGGCCGCAGCGGTGATCGGCCCCAGGCGTCTGGGCGGCAAGGGCGCCATCGCCTATTACTTGTTGGAGAAGGACCCGGCCCGAGCGCGCATGCGCCTGGAGTTCTACGCCAAGGACGGAAATCCGGTGTGCGACCTGCACGTGGCCCTCTTGGCCGATCAGGCGCACGACAACGCCACCCGCGACAAGATCCTCGATCGCGTCAAGCAAAAGGCCGCGCAGTACCGCTTGCCGGGGAGCCGGCGGAGCTATGCGAGCCTCGCCGCCCTGGCCGGACTGATGGCCGACGATCTGGCCAAAGGGGGAAAGGGCGAAATCGACCTGGCCGCCGCCGAGCGGCTGAGTCCCCCGCAGCCCTTCACCGACGACGATCCTTGCCGCATGCCGGAAAGCAAGCCGGTAGTCGCTTTCGCCTACCTGCTGGGCCGCTATCTGGACCTGCACGGCAAGCCCGAGCTGGCCGTTCGCTGCTGGCAGCGTTGCCTGGCCGAGACCGATGCCGCCGCCGACCTGCATCGCACGCTGGCGGCGGCCGAGCTGCTCGGCCGGGGTATCAAGCTCGAAGCCGAGGAACCGCGGCCGGAGGAAGGCGCGGCAAAGCCTAAGTCCCCGCCATGAAAACGTCCCAGCGACTTTCACCCACGCAGCTATCTTACGAGGGCTCAATCGCCGTTCAGTTCCGAGACCCCCGATCCTTGATCCGCAGCGGATGCGGGTAGGCATAGGGCGTGTACTTCAACGCCCATGCCGAGCCGTTCCAGGTGTACAGTCGCCCGCTGGTGTTCGCAGGCAGCCGGGAGTGCCAGCTTCCTTCGTTGGTAACCCAGAAGCCCACGCCCAGCTTCGTCGGTGCTATCGCCAGCATCTGAGATTTCGTTCCGCGCCCGATGCCCGACGATCCGTTGAACGCCTTGCCAACCGCGTCTTTGAAATAATCGCGATCCGCTTTGCAAATGTCTTCCCCACCGAAGGTCGCGGCCGGATTGCCTGTCTGTTTACGGTACATGGAGATAGCGCCGGGCGGGACGCTGCAGGATGCGTCCGGCAGCCAATCGGCGCCCCCTGCCACGTTGTTCCACAGGTACATGGGCTCCGATGCCGCCGCCTTCGGGTCCCTGCCGACGCCGATCTGGTCGGCGATCGGGTAATCGTGCGGCGTCTGGTACTCATTGCGGAAGTTCGGCCACGTGCCTTCGCAGCCGTACTCCTTCAACTTCAACCACACGGTCTTGCAATCCTGCCGCTGCTGGACGTTGTCGAACACGTAGCCGGTGCCGCCGCGGATTTCGATTGCAGCGTAGTAGGGGGTCGGCGAGGTCCAACGGTTGCCGTAGACTTCCGTCTGACGCACGCCGCGGGGAGGCGAGTTGCTGGCCAGGCCGTGCGAATCGACTTTCATGCGGCCGCTTACGGTACAGAAACGCACAACCCCGCGGGCGTTCGAGTTGAAATCGCAGACATAGCCGTTTGCGTGGAACGTGCAATCTTCGATATAGACGGCATCCGCGCTGCCGCAGGAATTGGCTGTTCGCCACGAATCGGCCGGCCCCCGCGTGAAGATCAGTTCGTCGCTGCCGCCCCCGCCCGTTACGGTGCAGTTGTCAATCAGGCCATAACTGGAGGCGTAGACGAAGTAGCCGCAACTGGCGGCGCTGGTATGGTCGATGTCGGAAACGCGCCAGCCATTGGCCTTGCCGGTTGAAAATGCGCTCGTGGCGCCGGCATTGGGTTGAATCGTGGAGAAGCTGCGCACCGTGGCGGGTGCGCTGATCTGGATCGTGCCCGAGCCCCAAGAAGGGGCGGATTTCGCGATGTGGATGGTCGTCCGTTTCCGGCCGGCGCCTTGGAGGACAACGGCTTTGTTGACGTAGATCGCGGTGCCGCCGTCGCCCCACGTGAATGAGCCCGCCGGAATGTTAATGGTGTCGCCTGCCGCGGCATCCGCGATTGCGGCGTTGACGTCGGACTGGGAACCGTCGGTCTTGTAGATCCCAGCCGCCTTCGTGAAGGCGAACACCTTGCACGACAATCCCAACGACAGCAATAGTGCGGGCAGGAGGAGCCTCTGTAGGTAGATCAGAGACGCTTTCATGTACGTTGCTTCGCCTGTTGGAAACTGGTCAAGAGCAGGGCGTCGGACGGTTTCCGCCGCGTTTTCCGCATCCTTATGCTACCGTCGCTGTGGCCCCGGCGGGCTTGTTGGTCATCATTTTAGCGATTTTCCAGAACGGTCCTTCCTACTGGATCCCTCCTACTGGGGAATATGGTCCGCCGGTTTCCTGCCAACAGACGCCGGGACTTCCCCCAAAGGATGGGCCCCCTGGACGGTTCCTCGTGCCGACTTATCAAAGAGCAGCGCCGCCTGGGCCCTTCCGGGATGGAGGCCGGCTGACACCTGACACCTGGCACCTCTCCGGAGGCTCCGGCCGCCAGATATTAGCGGACGGGCTGGCCCGATTTCAAGCCGCGCGTGCGGGCATTCGTGATATAGTCGCCCCATCCGCGGGAAACGGTGACTTGGCCCCTTGGTTCCCGAGGCCCGCCTCGACCGCCGCTTCTCCGCGCGTGGCTGGATCGGCAATAATTTCGCACCTTACCCAGTATATGCGCCCGTCCCCCTTTGGCTCCCTGACAGGCCATCCGGAAAGGCCAAGGCCAGTGTCATGCTCCCTCCGGGGCGTGGCCGGGTGAGGGGATTGCGGACGGCCTGCGCATCGGATATCAAAGACTCCTGGCCGCTTTACCGGTTCGCTTTACCGGTTGCAGAACAAAGGCCAAAAGCATGGCTCTCACGAACTGCCCAGCGTGCAACAGTCAGGTCAGTGAGCAGGCTGTCAAGTGTCCGAAGTGTGGCCATCCCATCCGGGGGAAAGGCGAGTGGATCACAAATGCCAACGCGCTCATTGTGGTGGCAGGTCTGCTTATGACGATGGTCGCTTGGCTGTTCTTGCCCGGTGTGGTTGGTTGGCCGATTGGCATAGGCGTTGGTATCCTGGTCGCCGTTGGTGCTTTTGCCTACGCCTCACTGCGGCAGCAGAAAGGGGCACAGGTGCGACGACCCGCCTCTCCCCCGCCCTTGCGGTCGGATGCGAACCAAGTGCCACCGCCGCTGCCGAGCCCGGCAGGCGGCTGGCGTTCGCTCGCTGCAGAGGGGAAACAGGTCTACACGGCAACTGCCAGCCACACGGGCCTGCTGATCGGTTACGCCAGGGCGTGGTTGGCCAGCTACCGGCTGAGAAAGGCCCTCGGCGACTCGCGTTTCCGCTTGGGCGTAAAGGCGTACCAGTCGGGCGCTGGCGAGCCTCGGCTTGTCGGGCAGATCGCTGCATTGACGACACAGATCAATAGCCCCGGCCACAGGGCGGCCGACCAGCGACCGCTGAAACTTGAACGCCGCGACCTAACCCTCCGCCTCGCCGACTGGGCGCTCGCTCAGGCCCCACCGCCTGCCGGCGTCGAGGCCGAGTGCCGGGAGGTCAACGACGCTGAGGCGAGCTTGAGAGCGGCGGACGATCACTTGGCGGCTTTGAGGAAAGCCCTTTTCCCGCCTGGCGGCACCGGCTGGCGACGGGTCGCCATCGGCTACGGCGCGGTGGGCTTTCTGCTCCTTGTGGTGCTCATTTCCGCACTACCCACCGGAGCCCCGCCACTGGCGGGCAACCCTGCAAGAAGTGTAGGCATGGATGCCCAGCGGCCGGCGGAAGAGGATCGGAGTGCGGAGGAGGAGGCGACGCGAGATGCGGAGAATAGAAGGCGAGCGTTCTTCTTCTCGACGTGCCCGTTGCGGATAGAAGAGGTCTCCCTGGGCAGGAATGAAATTGGGACTCCAAAAATAGGATTTACGGTGACGAACCAGGCATACCAACCCATTAAGGCATTCGAGGTCCGCATAGCGTGCTATACCAAATTCGGCGATCCGGTCAACGCCTTTGGGTTCGGTGGGAACGAGAAGACGCTCCTCGACCAGGACGAAATTCGTGGAAGACCTCCTCACGGCGATCCGGTGAAGGTTTGGCGCGGCTGGTGGCTATTGCATGGGCAGGACACGGCGAAGAAGTTTGCAGCCACCCTTACGCGGGTAAAGATGGGCGATGGGACAGAGTGGACGCCACCGGCAGGATTCGAGGAATTCAATACGTCCACGTATGAATTCAAGTAGTTGCTCCCGCGGGCACGGTGAACGCTATGAGGAACTGGCTGATTTTGCCCGTGGTGGCTCTTTCAATCGGGGGGACCGCCTGTAGCAAGAGGCCCGAAAAACTGTCTGCCGGTGATAAGGATGGCATCGCAAAGTTTCTGACGGCGTACCAAAAAACGCCGTTCGCGGATCGCACCACGTACGTCCTTGACCCCGTAGAGTTCGAGAAGGTTCAGGGGACGTTCTACAAGGGGGCCGCTCCGCCGCCGGACGAGGTACGGACCGTCATCACCTCGGTCAAGCCCGGCCCAAAGGCTGATTATCTGACGGTCATGGCGAGGTACGATGTCATCTCGAACGGAAAGCCGGCCACGGTCGAGCGGGAGCAATACTTGGTGAATACTAGGGACGGACCGAAAGTGGATTGGGCGGCGAACACTGGCTACAATCCGGCCGGCTTTGCAGCGTGGGCCGCCGGAACCGACCGCGAGCTGACCCTCCGTGTGTGGGCAGCGCTGTCCGGCTACTACAAGTACCAGTACGAGGCCGCGCAAGGGAGAGCTTCAACGGATACGTGCTGAAGGACTCGGACCTGGGCAGGAGGCTCTTTGAGATCGTGCGGGATGGACGACCGCACAAACTGGTCGTCACCGTCGAGCGAACCGGGCGCGAAGTCCCTGTGGTCGGGATCAAGCAACTGGTCGGTGAAACCTGGGTGAGGTAGTTGGGGGCTAACCTCTCAACCGGCCAACGTCCGCCGCGTGTTCGGCCAACCACCTCTCCATCAACGTAAAGTCGGCGTTCAGCCGTTGGATTGCCTCATCTTCCGACGCGAAGCAAAGCGCACCCGTCTGGTCGGAAGTAAATTCGGACCCGTTCCAATATAACCCGACTTCCCTTTGACGATGCCTTATCGTCGGTCTTTCCAGGGAACCCGCTCGCGTATCCTCATCCACAAGCACGCCGATACGGAATTCGCCGTTGCTTAACTTTGTAACGCCTGGTGACATAGCATTGCCCCCGTTTCTGTGCTAGGGTGCCGCGGGCACAGCAAAGACGCTCAGCCAAAACGCTGTTACCTGAGTCCATGTGAAGTTCCGGGGGCGCATAACTTAATTCCCTTGCGCTCCATTATCGCGCGGATGAACGCTGCGGCGAGCCTGTCTCGCAAGGCAACGCCCTGGGAAGACAACCCTTACTTGCTCAGCTCCTGGAACAGCGGCAGGTGGCGGTAGGAGACCTCCAACATCAGGAGGTTCATCGCGGTCACGTAGAGCCGGCCGGCGTTGCCATACACGTCGCGGACCGGCTCCAGCGGATGCCAACTGCCCCCGAGCGGGCCGTCCTGGACCTGGCCGGTTTTCAAGAGCGGGTTGAGCCGGCCCTGCCAGGCCGTCCAGAAGGGACCCTGCATCTGGTACATCGCCTGCGTGGCGTAGTACCAGTAGTAGCAGTTGCGCGTGGGCTTCTGGCTGCTGCCCACCTCGGGCAAGTTGGCCGCCAGGTATTCGGCCCCGCGGATCAACTGCGCGTTGTCGCGGCGCTGGCCGAGATACATCCGCATGAGCATCGCCTCGGCCGTCATGGCGAGGCTGGGCGAGCGGCCCTCGCGCTCCTCCGGCGTGTCGCCCTTCCAGGGACTGTAGACGTAGCGGCCGTCGCTGTCCGAGCCCTGCGCCTGATCGAGCCAGCGGCGGATCTTGTCCAGGGTCTCCTGGGGCACCTCCAGCCCGGCCATCTGCGCACTCTTCAGCGCCATCAACTGCCAGCCCGTCACCGAGGTATCGCTCTCCTCCAGGCCCGCTTCGTACCGCCAACCGCCGTGCCGCGGGTCCTGCGTCTTGACGATGTAATCGACCGCCTTGCGGGCCGGCTCGCGGAGCTCGGGGTCCTGCGTCATGCCGTAGACCTCGCAGAGGGCCATCGCCGCGATGCCGTGGCCGTAGAAGTGCGTGACCCGGTGCCCGCCGGTGAACAGGTCGCCGTCGGGCTTCTGGTGCTTCACCAGCCAATCGAGGCCGCGGCGGACGACGTCCCGGTACTTTTCGTCCAGGTGCGTATAGCCGGCGCCCAGATAGGAGAGCAGCACCAGGCCGGTGGCCGCCGAGTCGGCCGGCAACTGGCCCAGCGCGGCGTCTTCCGCCGGCACGCCCTCGGGCAGTTGGTCGAAGCTCCAATGACCGTCGGGAAACTGCATGCGGGTGAAGAAGCCCAGCCCGAACTCCACGGCCGGCTCGGTGAAACCGGACCCCGCGACGTCGCCCGGTCCCAAACCGTGGCGGATCTCGCCGCGGTGCCGGTAGAATTGCGTGGGCTCCTTGACGGTTCCCTCCAGGGTGAGCGGTCCGCCGCTGCGGGCCACCGCGACGAGCGCGCGGGCGCCGGCCAGCTCGCTGGGGTCGATGTCGGAGCGGCCACGGCGGCCGGCGGCGTTGGCGGGCCCGAGCCAGTGCGGCCCGGCGCCGGCGTCCGTGCCGGCCGCGTCCTCGCCGCCGACGGTAGACGGCCCTCCCCCGCGGCGGCCGATCACCAGGACGTCGGCCGGCCCGCTGGCGGCCATCGCCACCTCCGCCAGGCTGCGGCCGGCGGCGGTATCGATGGTCTGGGCAGCTTGTCCGGCCTTGGCGGGCGGGACCGCCGGCGGCGTCAGGGTGAATTCCGCGGCGCCGCCGGGCAGACGGGTCATACCGGCGGCCCGGGCCAAACCGCCGGTCACGGCCGGCTCCCCCGCGATCGGGCGCCGCCCATCGCTGGGCATGCCGGCCGTCGGCAGAGCCACGCCGTGGACACCGCCGCCGACCATGCCCGGCAACCCAGCCACGCTCGCGGAACCGGGGCCGAAATCCAATGGGCCGGGTGGCCCGGCGGTCCGAGCCTGTCCGGTAGCGGTGCCACCCGCTCGCCCGATCGACGCGAAAGACCCCGACTGCAGGTTGCTGCCTCCGCCGCCCAGCCCCGCGGAAACTCCGCCCGCGCCGGCAATGTTCGGCTCCCCGGAGGGCAAAACGGCGGAGGGCAGATCGGCGCCGCCGGGGCGTTGCGTTCTGGGGAGGGTGGCCGAAATGCCGGGGGCCAGCGACGTGCCACCGCCACCCGGCTGAGAGGCATTGGCGCGGCGCGCGGCGGCCACCGGCAAGGGCGCGCCGCGGTCGCTAAACGAGCCCGGCGCCCCGGCCCGCAACGCTTCCTCTTCTTCGCCCCACATCCCGGCGATGCTGGGCCGCCCGCTGCCCTTGCCGCCCGGCACACCGGAACGGGCCAGCAGCAGGCCGGAGCCGGTGCCAAGGTCCTGCGTGCCGGCGGCGGCCACAGTCCGCCCCGCCGGCGCCCGGGACCTGGGAGCCCTTTCCACCGCCACCGGCGAGGTTATTTCCAGCCGGCTGCCCGGCGAGCCGCCCGCGGCAGCCGGGGTGATCGCAGTCTCGCCTTGATTGGGCAGAACCGAGGAAGGCAGGTTCTGCCCGCCCACATCGGCACGGGCCAGGGTGGTGGATTGGCCGGACGCCTGGGTCTCTCGGCCGCCCCCGCGCGACGCGCCGCCCAGCGCGGCAGACGGGAGCCTGGCCAGCAGCGGCAGAGCGGGCAGGGTCTGGCCGGGCTCGGGCCCCAGCCGGGCCACGGCCCGCGACTGACCGGCCTCGCTCAGCGGCGGCGCCGCGGCCACAGCCTTCGCCTCCGCCGGCGCTTTTTCGGTCGCCACCGCCGCCGCTTGCGGCTCGACCGGCGGTTGCTTGGGCGCCGCGGGCAGGGCCGGCGCCTCGGCCTGCGAATTGGGCATCTCCACAGGCCGCAAGGCCTGGCGATTCATCGCCAGCGCCAGGCCGGCCAACGGCTGCACCTCGCGCGACGCGACCACCGGCGCCGACGGCATCGCCACTGCGGCGGCCGGCAGCGAGCCCAGCGGCGTCTCTTCCGCCCCCGGGGCGCGCGGAATCTCGGACATGGGCACGTCCCGCTGGAAGTCCGGCGGCTCGACCGCCGCCGCCGGCGGCATTTCGTCCTGCACCACCGTCGCCAGCGGGCTCTCGAAGGCCTGGTCGGCATCCGGCTCCTCGGCTTGCACCCAGTGGTAATCGGGGGCCACCAGGTCCTCGTCGACGGGCACGGACAAGCCGCCGCCGCTGCTCTGGGTCACGATCTCCAGCATCAGGGGATGGCAATACACGTACAATGCGCCCGACAGGTGTACCAGCAGGCTCAGCAGGATGCAGAACTGCAGGCGGCGGCGGATCTTGCCTTGCAGCCCGTAAGCGACGACCATCGCCAGCACGACCATCGCGCCGACAACGCCGAGCTGGACCATGCCGTTGTAGAGCGGCCGCGCGTCGTGCAAATCGCTCTGGGCCAGCACGATCCCGGCCACAAAGCCCGCCAGCACCAGAATGGCGCAGTTGATCGGCCACATCTGGTCGTCGAAGCCGGCCACGGGCGGCAGCCGGCCTCGGTCCTTCGCGGGAACCATGCCAGTGATCATGCGAGCCTCCTCCTCCGCTCAGGTTCTTTCCCCGGACCGCAGTGTGGCACTGCTTGCCGCTGCCCGAACGCGGGTTGTCCGAAAGAAACACGCGTCAGCCGGCAGCCGGCAAGCAGTGGCACACAGTTTGTCTCTCAGGTCTTCTCCCCGGGCGGGATCTCGCGAGTCGTCACGCGGTAATCGCGGATCTTGTTCTTCCGGCAAAGGTTGATTGCGGCGACGACATACTCCCAGCGGCACCGCCGGTCGGCGCGGACGACCACCGGGACGCGGCCCGGATTGTCGACCCACGCCGCCCGCAAGACGAGATCCAGATCGTGCAGCGTCACCGACTTCTGCCCGGCCAGGAAGTAGTGCCCCTTCTCGTCGATATTCACGATCAACTCGTGCGGCTTGGTGGTGATGGCCTGGGCCTCGGAGGCGCTGGGGAGCATGACGGGCAGCTCGCGCTCCGCCTCGGCCACCCGCGTGGCCACCAGGAAGAAGATGAGCAGGTTGAACAACGTGTCCACCAGCGGGACCACGGGAAGCTGCATCATCTCCGAGCCTTTATTGATCTTGACGGTCATGCTGCGACCTCTAACGCATGGCAAATCTCAAATCTCAAATCTCAAATCTCAAATCTCAAATCCGAAATCTCAAATCCGAAATCTCAAATCTCAAATCCCCGCGCGGATCGGGCACCGCGCGAAGCGTGGTCGCCCGCCAAACGCCAATCCCCACTCCCTAATCCCTAATCCCTCCCCTCCGCGGCGGACCACTTGGACTTGCCGCCCTCGGCGGGTTCCTGGTGGGCCAGGTCGAGGGTGGGCGCGGCGAGCGGGGCCTTCTCGACCGCCGACCGCCGCACGCGGCCCTCGAGTCGCTCGAACTGCGGCAACAGCGACCGCCCCGCGTCGTCCACCTTCCGCATCAGCCGCAGGATGCGGCCCTCGAAGTAGTGGGCCAGCACGCCCGCGGGAATCGCCACCACCAGCCCGGCCAGCGTACAAATCAGCGCCGCGTAAATGCCGCTGGCCAGCGACTCCGTCTTGTTGGCGCCCTGCGGCATGTGGGCGGTCTGGAAGAACGCGATGATCACGCCGTAAACCGTGCCGGCCAAGCCGAGCATCGGGGCGACGTTGAAGGTCAGCCCCTGCCAGCGGACGTTGCTGAAGAGCCGCGACCCCTCCCGCTCGCAGGCCTCCGACAGGGCGTGCTCGACCTCGGTGACCGGCCGGCCCGCCTTGGCCAGCATCGCCCGCAGCACGACGGCCGCGGCGGAAGGATACTGCTTGACCAGCCGCTGGAGCTGGCGGAGGTCGAGGTCGCCCTTGCGGCCGCTCAGGGCGCGGACGCCGGCCACCAGGTCGGTCGGCGCGACCCGGCTCCGCCGCAGGCCCAGGAAGCGCTCCAGGGCGAACGTTACGGCGACGATCGAGACCACCAGGATCGCGTAGAGGGCCCACATGTGGCCGCCCTCCCTCCAGACGATCTTGATGAGGTCGAATTTCTCCTGGATCACGTTGCCCGGCGGCGCGGCGTCTTTGTGGTCCGGCTCGCTCTGGGCCAGGGCGGCGGCCGCCCGTTGCTCGCTCTCTTCGGGCGTCAACACTGCAACGGCGGGGGCCTTGGCCGCGGGCTTCGCATCGGGCTTCTCGGCGGCGGCCGGACGCTTGCCGGCGTCGCCCTCCTGGCCCAAGGCCGCACGCCAGACGAGGCAGCACGCGGCCAAAGTCAGGCCCGTGCCCAGGGCTGCCGCCTGGCGGAGAAAGGCCGCCCAGCGGGCTGGTGGTCGGTTGAAATTCATCGCGTCATCTCCTCCGCGGCGGGATGGAAAAGCTGAAGGTAAAGCGCCCGGCTTCGTGCTTAGCGGGCGGGCTTGCCCGCCGGGCCTGAGCGGCGGGCAAGCCCGCCCGCTAAACACCCGTGCTACGGTTGGAGGGCCTGGATTCGTTCTTTGGCCAGGGGGACCTTGTCACTGGTGGGAAATTTCTCGATCAGTTCCTGGTACTGCTTGACCGCCTGGGTCTTCTTTTCCAACACCTCGAAACAGCGGGCGGCCTCGTAGCAGGCGTCGGCCTGCCATTGCGGGTAGGGGTAGGTGTAAACCAGGAAGAAGCTCTTCACCGCGTCCTTGTGCCGCTTCTGCTGGAACTGGATTTCGCCGATCATGAATTGGGCGCGGGCGGCCGCCTCGCCGTTGGTCTTGGTCAGCACGTGGTCGTACTCGGCCGCCGCCTCTTCGAGCCGGTCCAGGTTCTGCAAGGCCCAGCCGCGCTCGTAGTAGATTTCCGGCAGGTAGGCCGAGTCGGGGAACTCCTTGACGGCCTGGTCCAACAGGTCGAGTGCTTTCTGCCACGACTGCCGCCGTTGGGCCGCCGGCTGCGACTTCCACTGGCCCAGCGCCTGCGCGCTGTGCAGCAGCGTGAGCACGCGGAAGTCCTTCGCGGAAGGGTCCTTCACCTGCTGGTAGGCGGCCACGGCTTCGGGGTATTTCTTGAGCTGGAAGAGGCACTCCGCCTCCATGAAAGCGGCGTCGGCGGCCAGCGGGCCGCGGGGCCAGCTTTCGCGCTGCATGCGGAAGGTCTGCTGGGCGTCGGCCGCGCGGTCCAGCCGGAAGTAGGCCCAACCCAGCTTGTGCGCGGCCTTTTCGCCCAATTCCGCCTTGCCGGCCTTGTCCAGGGCGGCCGCGTAGGCCGCCGCCGCCGCCTGAAAGTTGCCCGCCTTGTATGCCGCCTCGCCCACGTGGAACTGGCTTTCCGGCCAGCGCGGGCTGGCGGGGCACTGCTTGACCAGTTGCGCGAAAGTCTCGGTCGCCTCGCTCTCCTTCCCGTCCGTCTTCAGCGCCCAGGCCAGCTCGTAGAGCGCCTTGTCGGCGCCGGAGTAGCCCGGATCCTGCTTCACCAGCTCGCGCAAGGTAGCGCTCGCCTGGGGCCACTGCTTCATGGCCACCTGGCACAAGCCGAGCACGTAGCGGGCGTCGGACTTTTCGCCGGCTTGGGCCTCGGGCAGGCCGAGGAAGGCCGCCAGGTCCGCGGCCGCGTCGGCGAACTTTCCGAGCTGGTGCCGGGCGAGGCCCCGCGCGTACCGCGCGCGCGGCGCCGACTTGTGCTGCGGGTACTTCGCCAGCAGGCCGTCCAGCGTGCTCTCCGCCCCGGCGAAATCGCCCTGATCGAACAGGGCCCAGCCCAAGGCGTACAGGGCCAGCGGGGCCAGCGGGCTCTCGGGCCACTGCTGGGCCACCTGCCGATACTCGGCGGCCGCCGCCTTGGCATCGCCGCCGGCCGCCGCGTATTCTCCCAGCCGGAAGTGCGCCCGGTCCAAGAGCTTGCTCTCCGGAAAATCGCGCACCAGCCGCGCCACGGCGGTCTTCGCATTGGCCGGATTGTTCAGGCGGTAGTAGGCCTGGGCCAACAGCAGCAGCGCTTCGTCGCCCTGGCGCCCCTTGGGCTGGGCCGCCAGCGACGCCTCCAGCGCCTTGGCCGCCTCGGCGAACTCGTTCTGCTCGGCCAAGTCCGTCCCCAGCAGGTACTGCGCCTCGGCCTGCGCGTCGGCGCGGGTCAACTGCGGAAGGACCGACCGCAGCCACGCCACGGCTTCCTTGGGCTTTTTCGCCAGGTGCAGCGCCGTGCCGCGGCGGACCTTCCAGGTCTCGGCGTCGGCGTGCCGCGGGTATTTTTCCAAGAGCTGCGCGTAGAGCGCGTCGGCCTCGCCCGCCTGGCCGCGCTGCAAGCGGGCCTCAGCGGCGATGTAGGTGGCGTCCGCCGCCAGCTCGTGCGCCGCGTAGGCCGCCAGGAACTCGTCGGCACGCGCCTGCGCCGCGGCGAAATCCCCTTGGGCCAGCGCCAGGTAGCCGGCCATGTAGAGGGCCTGCGGGGCGACCGGGTCTTTCGGATACGTCTTGGCCACCGCCGCGTAGAGCGCCGCGGCCTCGCCGCGCCGCGCCGGAATCTCCGCCACGGCGTCGGCCCGGTCCAGGGCCAGCGCGGCGGCCTGCGGCCCGCTGCCGGCCAAGGGCAGCAGCTTCTCGACCAAAGCCAGCGCCTCGGCCGGCCGGTTCTCCTTCAACAGGCCCCGCGCCAGCACGCGGCCGGCCACGGCGGCCGCCTCGGCCTGCTTCGTGTGCGGGAACTTCGCCGGCAGCGACGCCAGCAGGTCGCCCGCCTGGTCGTATTTCTGCAACTGCCCCAGCGCCACGGCCTGCCGCAGCGTGGCCAGGTCGGCCAGGCCGAAGTCCTTTCTGGCCGCGGCCGCCGCAAACCAGTCCGCCGCCGCTTGCGGCTGGCCCGCGGCCAACAAGGTCTCGCCGCGGCGCATGATGACCTCGGAGACCAACGGGCTGGCGGGAAACTGCTTCAAGAAGTCGTCGTAGGCCTTGGCGGCCTCCGCCGGCCGCTTCAATTCTTCCTGCGTCACGCCCAGCGCGTACAGGATGTCGGCCAGGAGTTTCTCGTCCGGGCCTGCGGCAAGGGCCTGGCTGTAGAACCGCGCCGCTTCGTCCTTGCGGTTCCGCTGATAGGCACAGTCGCCGCGCGTGAACAGGGCCTGGGGCAGAAACTTGCTCTTGGGATACTTGGTCACCAAGAGATCGAGGGTCGCCGCGGCGGAATCGCACAGCTCGGGCCGGGCAGCCTTCGGGTCGGCCTGGGCCCGCTTGAGCAACGTCACGCCCAGGTAAAGATACGTCGCCTCGATCGACTCGAACTTGGGATACGTCTTCAGCACCGTCTCGAAGCACTGCTGGGCGGAATCCAACTGCGGAGGCTGGAGCTGAAAGTAGCACACGCCCAGGTAATGGAAGGCGCGGTCCAAGCGCGAATCGGCGGGGTAAGTCTTGATGAACTTGACCCACTCTTCCGCGGCCAGGTCGTAGACCCCCTTGTTCTGCAAGTTCACGGCCGCCGCATACTGCCGCGTGGCCGCCTCTTGCTCCTCGGCCGGGACCGCCGCGGGACGCAGCAGTCCCAAGCCGGCCGCCAAGGCCACCCAACAGCAGACACGCGCCATCGCCTTCATCGCCAGTTCCTCAGGCCGATCCCCTTCCCAAGTATAACAACCGCACAGCGGCCGGGGTACACAGTCCCATGCACCCACCCGCCCCACGCTCTTTCTTATTATCCCATCAAACGCGGCGGATATCCACTAGGCAAGATGAGCATTGTCGCCGCCGGGAGAACCCCCTATGATGGGCCCTGCCGGTCGTGGCTCTCAATGCAGGCGGCACACGCCGTGTGCCGTAAGCCCGGCGGCGCACACGGCGTATGCCGCGTTCATGAGGCGCCTTCGCACCGCGGTTTTGCCGCGAGAAAAATCTTGCACCCATCCCCCCTCGAACCCCGTCACTGGATCGCCTTTGCGGCCTTGGTCGTGGCCATGTTGGCCTTGGACCTCTTGGTGCTGCACCGCACCAATCGCGCGGGCTCGCTGCTGGAATCCCTGGGATGGGTCGCCTTCTGGTGCCTGCTGGCCGTGGCGTTCAACCTGTTTCTCTGGTGGTGGCGGGGCGGGACTGCCGGGCTCCAGTTCTTGACCGGTTACCTGTTGGAATGGTCGCTGTCGATGGACAACGTCTTCGTATTCGCCGTGATCTTCGGCTATTTCCAGGTTCCCCTAAACTACCAGTACCGCGTGCTCTTCTGGGGCATCCTGGGCGCGGTCCTGCTGCGGCTGGGGTTCATCCTGGCGGGGGCCGCACTCGTGGCGCGGTTCCAGGCGGTGCTGCCGATCTTCGGGCTGCTGCTGCTGTGGACGGCGTCGAAGTTGGCCCGGCCTGGCGCAGACCAGATCGACCCCGAGCGGAACCCGATCCTGCGGCTGGCCCGCCGCTGTCTCCCCATGGCCCGCACGACAATCGCCGACTGCGGCGGGGCGTTCCTGCTCCGCCAGGACGGCCGGTTGCGGGTCACGCCGCTGCTGCTCGTGCTGCTGGTGATCGAGACCAGCGACCTGGTGTTTGCCCTGGACAGCGTCCCGGCCATATTCGGGATCACCCGCGATCCGTTCATCATCTTCACCTCGAATGTCTTCGCCATCCTGGGGCTGCGGGCCTTGTACTTCCTGCTGGCCGGCGCCATGCGGTGGTTCCGGCACCTGCACTACGGCCTGGCGGCCGCGGTAGGACTGGTCGGGCTGAAAATGATCGGCGAGTGGCTGCTGCCGCACGAAGAAGGCCGCGAGCTGGTGCCCACCTGGCTGTCGCTGGCGATCATCGCCGCGCTGGTGGCGGCGGCGATGCTG
>Ga0326727_10004650_pt1 | contig 40748 bp, 36 predicted proteins | sample MB2enrmetagenome_FD_207643 | JGI IMG/M metagenome (GOLD analysis project Ga0326727, IMG submission 207643) | Lab enriched peat soil microbial communities from McLean, Ithaca, NY, United States - MB29MY | ecosystem: Environmental > Terrestrial > Soil > Wetlands > Peat | place: USA: New York...
TGCGTGAACGCGCTGGGTGTAGCAGGCGTCGCTCCGCGACGCAATACTGATTCGGGGCGCGCCACCCGTGGGCTGAAGCCACACGGCTACCTTCAAGACATCGCTCCGCGATGAGCCCCGGGCAACCAGCGCGAACCCGGGAAAAAGCCGGCGAAAACGTCCAAACTACATGGAGGGCTCAGCCCTCTGGATCCTGGCGGGCGCGCTGATCTTCCAGCAATCGGGCGTGCGCCGGCACTGCCCCCACCCCTCCGCGATGGGGGTCACTGTTCGGTGAGAGAACTGGCGATCGCGTCCGCAAGGGCTTTGGCTTCTTCTTTGCTGAAGTCTCCGCTGATCTGGGCCGCGCCGGCGGTGATTTCAGCCCGGACCACCGGCGCTACACGGAGCTTGCCGCCAATGACGATGGCAAGGCGTCTTCCAATGTTGAGCCGCGTCACCTGGGCAAACTCACTCCGGCCCTTCTCGCTAAGCGTAATGTCGATTATCGGCCGCCCCAAGCCATCTATGCTCGGAGTCGCCGACTTCAGGGCGGTTTGGTCGAGGAGAACAGCCTTCGCGACATTGAGCACCTCGGTAAGGGTTTCGTCCCCACGCTTGGTTAGGAGGGTCATCGGCTCAGAATCGGCGGACGGGGCATCGAGAACCAGGCGTATCTGGAAGACGGGAGGGGTCGGTGAGCCCGCGGAAGCGGTCTCCGCTCCGGTTGCGGCCGCCGAGCTCCTGCGCGCGGGTTGAGCCAGTCCGGCGCTGACCTTGCCGTCCTTGAGCTCTAACACGCGCGAGATGTCCTCAAGAGCAGCAGGCCAGACACTGTCCGCCTTCGGAGCCAGGGAGACATACACGTGAAGCCCACGGGTATGGCCCAGATACTGGCTGGTACCGCTCCCTTGCTCAGATGTAATGGGAGCTTCAGTTTTCGTGAACCACAAATCAACCGCCTCTCCACCCATGTAGGACCGGTAGATGGGGGCGCTATAGCCTCGGACACGACCTCGTCCGAATGGAGCAACTTCATTCTGGTCACGTTTGCTCTTCTGGATGCTCCAGCCCTTCGGGCACACAGTGAGCAATCGAGCCACAATCTGATCCAGTTCGCCTAGCTGTCCCGGCTTGACCTCCACCAGGATCGGGTTGGAGGCGGGAATGCCCGGGAGCGGACGAACAGGAGTCGAGAACAAGCTCCCGAATGGGGGACCGCCGCGGAACCGAATAGCGTAGCGCCCCGGCTTCTGGAACAAATACTTGTCCGCAAGGTCCAGTCGCTCCACAAGCAGGTCGGTTGATGACGGCTGGAGGGTGACCGAGTTGACAGAGACCTGCCCCATGAACCCCACATAGGGAACTGGTTGTCCCTCCTCATCCGTTACGTCGAAGCAGGCGAACGCCGTCGCGTTCTTGTCCACTGTTAACTCGCGGTCTCCTTCATTCATCACAATCAGAGAGACTTCAATCGGATCGCCCAACTGGACCACCGCCTTTGTGGCGACTAGCAGCGTCGATATCTCGTTGGTGAACTCCGCTCGGTGCCCCTGGTTTGTTCCTTGCCCTGGCATCAGCGTGGAGGCAGTTGGAGCGGGAGGGGGAAGGGAGGCGCGACGCGACTCGGGAACGGAAATCGATAGCTTTCCCGACCACACATTGCCGGTCCAGCAGGGCATCAATGAAAGTCCCGCCGTATCCGGGTAATCGGTGGCTCGTACAGAATTTCCCTCAAATCTTGCCATAAGCTCGTACCGGCCGTGCTCCAGGGAGCTGAGGCGGTTTCCTGTGAGGATCTCGCAAAAGTTATCCGATAGAAAGCTCAACGAATATGTCGCGCCGCTCGGAATGCGCACAATGAATGGTTCCGGCTGCCCGATAACGTCGCCTGCGAGAAGGTACTCGAATTTGTGTGCGGCCCCGCGTGGGTCAATCAACCGCCACCGGATTGCACGTGGGTATCGTACCTCAGAGTTTCTCAACTTGGTACCGAGCTTCAAGGCCATATCGTTCGTAGAGACATTCTTGAAATGGACCAGGATCTCGGCGCCACCCAGAACCCTTTGCACCCCGATCTTGAGTCCTTTCTCCGTTGGTCCCCAGGCGGGAGAAGCTTCAGCGGCGGTTTCTTGCGTAGCGGTCTGGCTGCGTAGGCCGGGCAGCAAGAGGAACCCCAGGCCTAGAAGAACGATGAAACCCAAGGCTGACAGCCGATAGGCGCGCGGCACTCCCGGGTCCATAATGCGGGCGAAGCGGCGGCCCATGGGGTGCAACCGCTCCCCAAAGCCCAGCGCACCGCTCAGCGGCTCGGCACGGCCAAATTCAACCGCCGCCCGCAGGAGCGTATCGCAGTAGCAATCGCCGGAGGTCAGTTTGCGCGCCAAGAGCAAATCGTCGCAGCAGTCCTCCCGAGCCTTGCGCAAGGCCGTGTTCAACATCCACAGCAGCGGATTGAACCACCAAATCGCTTGCAAGAGGAACTGCGCCCAGTTCACCCACAGGTCGCCTCGCCGGAAATGGGCCAATTCATGGGCGAGAATGACCTTGAGTTCGAGTTCCGAAAAGCGAGAGAGGTTGGCTGCCGGCATGAGAATGGTCGGGTGAAGGACTCCGAAGGCAACCGGCGCCGCAATCCGGTCCGAGATTCTCAGGGCGGGAATTCGCTTCATCCTCAGAGCGGCTGCGAGCGTGTTCAACATCAGGGGCAGCGGCCCCTCGGTAACTACACGGCTGCCGCGAACCGCTTGGCGAAGACGGCTCAGTTGGCGCGCAATCCAGAGGAACATGGCGGCACAACCGGCAAAGTGCAGGAGCATAAGCCAGGCCGTCCAATGGAGCCCGGCGCCTCTGGCGAAGCCCCTCGATGAATGAGCCGAGGCCGCCTGAGCGGCGAACCTGCCCGAATCAGGCTGGCTGGTCATTTCCGCCTCCGCGCCCGGTCTGCCGGGAGCGGCACGGGCTTGCACAGGACCAGGCGTCGCAGCCAATAAGGATTGACTCTGCGGCCGCGCCAGGGCCGAAGAAACCAACTGCGGCCCGAGTTGGCTGAATGCCCCGGAAGGCGCCGAGAGGAACGGCGGGAAGGCGAACTTGAACAAGGCCAACAGCAGGAGCCCGTAGCGCCAGGGCGCCGGCCACTTCCGCCCCAGGGCGGCCACACCCAGGAGAATCGCGGTCGTGAGCGCCGCCTGCCAGGTCGCGTGCAGAGTATATTCCCACCAGGCCGGCGACCATTGGTTTAAAATGTGCGCGCAACCATTCATTTCGGATTCTCCTTTCCAGTGCGCTTCTGACGGCGCAATTCATCCAACATGGCCTGCAACTTCTCCACCTCCTGGCCCGTAGGCGGCCGCGTCTCGAAGAGTGAAGCCACCAGCGAAACCGGGTCCCCCTGGAACACACGGTGCACCAGGTCCCGGAGCAGGTGGGTGAAGGTGGATTTCTGGGGCTTGGTGGCCTGATAGACGAAGGCCTTGCCCACCGGGCCTTTCTTCCTCGCGACCAACCGCTTTGCCTCCAGGCGCTTTAGCAAGGTGAGCACCGAGCCGTGGGCCATGGGCCGATAGCCGAGAAGGCTCTCCCGAATCTGGCCGGCGGTAGCCTCGGGTAATCGGTAAAGACAGGCCAGCACGTCCCGCTCCGCCGGCGGCAGTTGAGTTCTTTTCATACAGTGTCCTTTCGCCGGGACCGGGAATGCCGCACCCGTCCCAAGCCTCAACTCGATTATTTAGACTTCCGTCTATTTTGTCAACAGAAAAAAATGACGAGAAGGTGAAGACGCGATTTCATGTCCACAGAGTAGGGATTTGGAATCCGCGGTCCATCCCCTTTTCCTGCGCCGAGCGTCTATTCGTGTGCGCAATTCCTTGCCTTTTGGAGAATGGTCTGGCGCGAAACCAGCTTACAATTCGGTCCTTCCGGTGTCGATCCTGATATGAAAGCGAATGTTGCCACGGCGTTTGGCCCCTCTGGCAAACCTTCCATTGATGCCGCTTATGCTGCCGCACGACGAACCGCTTGCCTTTCAGGGCCGGCGCGCCGGCGACGCTGTAACCGTTAAGCGGCGCGGCTTCCGAAGGCCAAGGACAGCATTTGCGCCGCCGCTTTCTGAGTTTGCGTGGGGCAGGTTTGGCTGCTTGACAGTCCGATTCTTTTTGGCAGCCTGCCGCACAACATAAGTATGGCGCAAACAGTGGAACCACGAACATCATTCGGAAGACGGCTGCTGAAGTGGTTGCTGCGCCTGTTGGTGCTTTTGATCCTGGCAATCGGAGGTCTCGCTGGGGCGCTCTGCGCTGCGGTCCGCCGTTCGAACAGGGAACTGCCGACCGGCGGCAAGAAGCGAACCTACCTGCTGCACGTGCCCAAAACCTATGAATCGAGCCGCCCAACGCCTTTGGTGATCTGCCTCCCCGGCTTCGGAGAGTGGCCTGCACACCTGATGAGCATCAGCCGCTGGAACCAGTTGGCAGACCAATCCGGCTTCTTGGTAGTTTATCCCGGCGGCAGCAGTTTCCCTTTGCGTTGGCGCTGCGATCCACGGGCCGACACGCCGGAACAGGCTCGCCGGGATGTGCAGTTCATTTCCGATCTGATGGACGAGTTGAAACAGACCTACAATATTGACGAGGCCCGCGTTTACGCCAACGGGCTGTCCAACGGGGGAGGGATGTCCTTTCTTCTGGCCTGCAGGCTGTCTGAGCGAATCGCTGCGATTGGCATCGTGGGCGGGGCCTGCTTGCTACCCTGGACGGAATACAAGCCAAAACGACCTGTGCCGGCGATCGTCTTTCACGGGACGGCTGATCCCCTCGTTCCGTTCCATGGCGGCCCGTCTGGCCTGATTGATATTCCGTTCCCCGATGTTCCCCAATGGGTGAAATCACTGGCGGAGCATAATGGTTGCCAGACCAACCCCGTGCCGTTGCCAGTGACCGGTTCGGGCAGCGGGTTGCACTACAGAGGCCGCACCAACAATGCCGACGTTCTGTTCTACGCCGTGGCCGGAGGTGGGCATTCCTGGCCTGGTGGTAAAGAGATGCCAACCTTCCTCGTCGGAAAGACCATCCCGGACGTGGATGCAACTCGTTTGATGTGGGATTTCTTCAAGGAGCACCCGATGACCTCATGATAGAAAACCGCGGGAAGCCCCGTGTTTTCCGCGTATTCCGCGTATTCCGCGGTTCCTCAGAACAACTTAGTGGTCATGACCACTTAGGCGAGGCGTTCAGCGTTGTCCTGGCCGGACCCAGACAAGATCGGAATTACCTTGGCTTAGCTGCCGGAGGAGGTTGTTGCGCGGGTCCGCGGGTTGATGGGGCCTGCCGCCGTCGTCCATTCGGTTAAAGCCAACCGACCAGAGCTTGAATCCCGCGTCCGGCGTCGGGAGGTATTTCAATGGCGCGGCAGGCGCGGCGAGAATATCGGGCGGGACCCGGTCGAGGAGCTGAGGCGCCAGTGCCTCGAGGGAGGCAGGATACTGGCCGTGGGCCAGGCGAAACCGCTCCAGCGCGCAGGCGGTCGCGGCTTGTTGAACGAAAGTCTGGAGCAACAGACATCCCACGGAGCCCTCTTGGAATGTCTCGTTCAATTTCGGCAGGATGAGCAGAGCCAGCATTGGATCGGTGATAGATCGGCTTACGGCTTTCCGTTTCTCCCAGGGCTGGTTTCGGAGCACTGCAGCGTCCAAGGGATCGGCGTAGCACTGGTAGAACCGGTAAATCCATGCCTTGTCCTGATAAAACCATCCGACGGGATAAAGCATTCTTGCCACCCAAAACCAGAAGGGTTCGTTGCTGAGAGACGATGCCAGGCGCCGGGTGGACTCCGAAGTGTCCCCTTCAGCAAATGCCAACCCCTGGTCACACAAGCTCATCATCGCGAGCGCCTCGCCATGCACGCCCCTGCGGTAGCCGGCCAGCAAATCCACCTCAGCCAGTGTTTTCTGAAGGGTCTCGAGTTGCTCGCCATTCCAGCGATGCCCTGCCAACCCTTCCCACACCGGCTGAATGCAGAATTGTATCATGCCCCGGCGCTGCCGTTGCACGTAATCAAAGGGTTCTTCCCTCATAAACTCCTCAAGGCGCAGGGCCAGCAGAACGTCCTGCAAGGCAGGTTCGCTCAGCCCCTGCGGCAACTCGGCCGATGCGCGCAAGCTAAGCAGATGCACGGCTGACCGCAGACATTCCATCGGCTTAACGATGTCCTCCATGACAAAGAACCCTTTTCCGTAGTCCAGTGGCAGACGCATCACTGGCCGACGGCTGGCGGCGCGCAACGTGGCCAGGTTCGTTTCAAACTTGCCAAGGGCGGTTAGCACGCCGGCCGCGGGAGTTTGCGGCTCAGGAATCGTCGGAGCACTTCGGGTCTCGGCCCTGCGTTCTTCCCAACCGGCATTGTCCGCATGATTGCGGAAGAACTTTTGCCATGCCGCCAGGTCGGTGAATTGCTGCAGGGCCCAACTGGCCCCTGGCCACCGGCCTTCTGTTCCGTGATAAAACGGCCCGCCGGCGTATGGTTCATCGGAGGGTTTGAGCAACTCGGCCACAACGGGGGCCTTGGCAAAGTTTTGGTCGTCCGGAACGGCGGGAGTCGCCAGCGATTTGAGTTCCAAAGACTCGCCTCGAGCGGAGGCCTCGCGCTGCAATGCCGCCCAAGCCCGTTTGCCGCGCCAGCCCTCTTCGGCATAAAAAAGGACTAGAAGCGTAATCAGGCTCACCACCACGCCGGCATGAAATCGCAGCGCCTGCCGGCTGAACAACCAGCCAAAGCCGTGTTGCCAGACCGCTACGAAAAAGGCGGAACCGAGGGCCAGAAGAAGCCCTCCGAACAGCCAGACGATCTGGAACGGGTTTTCGCTCGCCCACACGAAGGCCGAGGCCGATGCAACGGCGAAAAAGACGGACGCGATCGCGCGTTGCCGGAGAGCGGGAGAGGATGGAGAGGGCTCGTTCATGAAAGGAAAGCGGGTTGAGGGTTGACCTCGGATTCTTGCCGGAAAGTCAGCGGTTGATTTGACTCGCGACTGCGTCGGGGCAAGGCAGCAGGGGCCCTTGTCGGCGACGGAGTCCGATAAGACTGGCCGGATGCGGTTAGCATCTGGTCCATGGCCTTGAGCGCGCGGAAGATCTCAATGGGCGAACGCGCCAGGGTCGTATGCGCAGGCTTGCCCACATCCGGCGAGGTGAGCCTGAACAGGAGTATCAATACCCAAACCGGAGCCAGCGCCGACATGACCCGGCGGTTTCGCGTCAGTGCCAGCCGGCTCCACTCAGGCAACTCGGCAAACGCCCGCCATAGGGGCCCGGGCTGCCGGGTGCTCTCGACGGCCCTGGTCCAGCGCCGATGGAAGCCAGCGCTGGGCCTGACCGGTTGTGCGGACAGACGGCGCAAGCCCCGGGCCGTGGCTCGCAAGTTGGTTGAGTAGGCCCGGCAGTCAACGCACCTGGCCAGGTGTTCTTCAACGGCCAATGGCTGTTCTGCGGGCAAAGCGCCGACCGCGCCAACTTCGATCGCCTCTCGGCATTTTCGGCAGACTCGATCTCGAGTTTTCACACTTATGTATCCCTCCGAAGGTCGGAAAGGTTCAGCGCGCCCTCCATCTTCCGGAGTTTTTCCAGGGCGTAATGGAGCCGCGATTTCACCGTGCCGACCGAGCAATGGAGCAAGGCGGCGATTTCCGGCAGGGACGCGTCTTCGAAGAAGCGCAGCAAGATAACCCGCCGATGTTTGTCCGGCAGCGACTGGATGGCGATGCGCAAGCGGTCTGCCGATTCCCGTTGCTCGGCGGCATCTGCCGGGGACGCGCTGCCGGCTGGGAGGTATTCCTGCAGCCGCTGCCGCTCCTCCGCTTCGAGGGCGGGCATCTGCGCCAGGGGGATGGGACGCGAACGAGCGCGGCGCAGATGTTTCTGATGGCGATGGAGCAGGATCGAGAAAAGCCACGTGCTAAAGCGGCAGGTCTGGTCGTAGTGGCCAAGGCTGCGCCAGGCCTCAACCAGCGTTTCCGAAGCGAGGTCCTCGGCCGTGCTCTGGTCGCGGCACAAGCCGCTGGCCTCCTGCAGCAGGCGGGCTTCGTGCTGCGCCGCCAGCTCGCAAAAAGCCGGCGCATCTCCCGCCCGGGCGCGGGCCAGGAGTTCGCCGGCAACTACTGGCTCAGCGGGGTTGCGCGTAATGACCATCTATATATCAATCCCCTCTGCGCGTGAAAAGGTTCATAACTCCAGACTGCGGACCTTCACGGATGGGAGACCGACGAGTGTCGTGTGTCGAGTGACGCGCGCGCGGCCAGCCTGCTCACTCGACACTCGACACCCGTCACCTTGTCTGCTTGCGCGTCCCGCGTCATATTGACGACGCGCGCTTCGAGAGTATCCTGACCCTCGCTCGGCTCCTGGTTCCGGCCAGGTGAGCCACGCGAATATGAATGCCAACATGCCGGCGGAGAGCAGCGGGAAACCCGTCCAGACCAGCGGGACGCTGCCTGCCGAGCTGACCTCCTTTGCGGCCAGGAAAGAGGCCCGTGCCCGGGAACTGGCCGCAAAGTTCAAGGCCGAGTGGCAACCTCGTGGCGGGATGGGAACATTCGGCGAAAGTGATTGACGCCGGCCAGGCATGGCCCAAACTCCGAAGTATGCCGGTTTCTATGAGAGACAAGTGGCTGAAGACGGGCCTGGCAGCGGCGGCTTGTTTCTGTTTTTTTTGCGCCTGCTCCCAGCAAACGAACACGGTCCGGCAGACGAATTCTGCCGGGCCGGGGTTTCAGGATGAGCCGGCGGCGCGCCAGATTTACGGGGAGATGATCGGGGCCATGCGCAAGGCGACGACCTTGTCCTGGACCGGCCAGAACCGGTGGAAGTTCCAAGGACGGTTCGTCAACTCCGGCAGTTATCGGATCTGGCTCAAGAAGCCCAATTACGCCCGAGTGGAGATGACACGCCCCGGGCAAAAGAAAACCGCCGGCATCCTGGTCGGGGACGGCGATTACTTCTGGACCTACTGGCCGGAAGGCAAGTTCCGCTACCCTTGGGAGCAGAGTGGCAAGTATGCCGAGGAATACGAAAAGTATCAGCGGAAATTCTTCATGAAGAAACGCACGCCCGTGGGGATGCACTCGATTGGCCACGAGGTGTTCGGCAACCTGGGGTTGATGACCATCATCGATCCAAGCACATTCCACGGCTACACCGATTCGCTCCAGGCATATATTGACGGCGTGAAGAGTTTGGGCACCAACACGATCGGCGGTGAGTTGTGTGATGGCATCGAGGTGAGCATCATGAAGCACCAGCGGAGTTGGGAGCTATGGGTGGCGAGGAAGGATCGGTTGCCACGCAAGTTGACACAGGTCCTCCAGGTCCTTGATCAGGACGTTGTTTGGGATGAATCGTGGTCGGATGTGGCGGTGGATGCGGAGATGTCAAACGATCGGTTCGCTTGGTCTCCGCCCAAGGACTGGAAGGAGTGGAAGATGCCGGACATCGAGGAGAGTCTATTGAAGCCTGGCACAACAGCCCCGGACTTCGAATTGGCTGCGCTGAACGGGGGCAAGCTCAAGTTGTCCAGCTTTCGGGGCCAGATAGTCTGGCTCAACAAGTGGCGGTGTGGCTGACCGGCCTGCCGTGAGGAGACAGGGAGTCTCCAGAAGCTGTACGAGAAATATCACGATAAAGGACTGGTCGTCTTGGGAGTGAACGTGGCGGATAGCCGCAAGATCGCCCTGGATTATCTCAAGGAAAACAAGGTGACATTTCCGATTATTCTCGACATCTCACCGGCGGCGAGGAAGGCGATGGGCCAGTATTTGGCTCTGCCCGATCTGGGAGCGGACCCGATGACTTACGTCATTGGCAGGGATGGGAAGATCGTGGATGGGTGGTTCGGCTACTATGGGCGCAGGACCCAGGCGGCCCTGGAGAAGCTGGGGCTGGCGCCCGCAACCGCCGCGCAAGGCGAGGACCTCGTGGGAGCGGGGATCGTGGGGGTGGGAATGATGCTTCAGCCGCATGAGCTCGGGGGACCGCTAAAGGTCGGCACGGTCCTTCCCGGGGGACCCGCGGCCAAAGCTGGAATCAAGCCGGGGTCTCTTATCTTGTCGATCGATGGCAGCCGCACCGACGACAAGTCCTTATCCGAGTGCGTCAGCCTCATCCGAGGCGCGCTACACACAAGGGTCAGCCTCGAGATGGTCGATCCGGAACTGGGAGAGACGAACAAAGTCGACTTGACGCGAGAGGCGATCTCCATTCCGGACCCTCCGAAATCACCTTGAGGGCAGGCCCGAGGCTCGGAAAAATCGAAGGTCATTACAACTTTTTCGATGCCCGCGTGTGGCGGCAAGATCGAACACCTGGCGCCAGGGGTGCTACTCCGGCCTGGCCGTGGGGTTGCTCATTGCCGTATTCAGGCTGGCTTTCTTCTGGCACATCTTCTCCGCCGGCTCAGTGGCCCTCTGGTATGTCTTTGCGATCGGCATCTGCATCTGCTATGACCTGAGCTACCGCCGGGTGACGGACCCGCTGATTCGTATGGGGGCGCAGGCCCTGATCGTGCCGACTATGGATGTTGCCGACTGGGGTCGAAGGCAACATGAATTACACGCCCGGGTAGCGCCGGTGCGCGCCGCCGAATATGGCGTGCCGATCTTCCGCCTGCCCGGTTTCTCTCGCCGAATGGGCAGACTTTGACGCATACGCCGCAGACCCGCGTGCCGATGCCGGGACCGGCCTTGAATAGGAGGGTCTGCTTGACGCACCGGCTGAAGTAAAGCGCCTGCTCGCGGGTTTGATAGCGATCCTTGACGCCGATGTTTTTTATCGCGGCAGCCGGGCAAGCTCTTGCGCATTCGGTGCATGCGCCGCACCTGTTTTTCAGAGGCGTGTCAGCACTCAACGGCATGTCCGTCATCAAGGTCGAGAGCCTGATACGGGGACCGTATTGAGGGCTCACTATCAACAGGCTCTTGCCCTGCCAGCCGAGGCCGGCCAGGCGCGCGACTGCCTTATGGGAGATGCTGCCCAACAGGTTGGTCTCATCCTCAATCCGGGAGGCCGGGATGGCCAAGGCTGAGAAGCCCCGCCGGCGGGTCCATCTCACGAGTCGGGCTGTGACACCGTCCAGGGCCGCGTTCACCGCCCAGTAATGCCGCACGTATTCGGGCGTTGGCGCCCCTTCGATGCCATCAATGATTGTGTCATCCAGACGAACCGCGATCGACACCGCGTTTGTGAACCGTTCGAGCACGTGCGGCGGCAGGATGGAAGGCTCTGCCTTGAAAGGCCCAAGATCGGCAACGCCAACGAGGTCGGCGCCTGCCTTTCTTGCAGCTCTTTTCAGTTCCTCCGTCAGTTCCATATCGTCCTTAAGCGGCGTGGGTTCCGGGCATGGAAGCCCTGCAACAGTCCGAAGGGATGAGCGTTGCGCTTCGCCTCCTTGGATTTCGACATGTCTTTCAAGGCCGTTTATGAGCGGGCCGCTGCAGATCAAGGAAAGAGCAACGTGTTCGGGCCGGGGGTCTGGGTCCTGTCGCCGGAGTTGAGGAACTGGTCGCGCAGGCGCGCACTGCTGTAGAACTGCTCCACGCTGCCGTCGCAGAGGAGGACGTTGCCTTGGAAGCGGTGAATCTTGCCGGTCCAGCCCGGGGAATTCGCGGTGGCGACAAAGTTGGTTCCAATAACGACCTCGGCGGGCGAACCATGCTGGGCATCGCCGTAGTGGTTGTTGGCAGCGGCCGTCATGCGGGCGTAGGAACCTGTGCCGCCATAGATGTTACGGTCGCCGCACAGAAGCATCTGGGGAAAGTTCTCGTCCGCGTCCAGGCCGAGGAAATAGGAGACGTTATAGTCGCAGAGGCTGTATTGGGGCGGGGAGCCGGAGCCCGGCACCGCCACCTCTTTTACAGCGTTGGTAACAATGAGCAAGTTCGTGTGGACGGTGGTGTCCGAATCCGACGGGCAGGCCAGCAACCTGGCAGTGCTCACCTCGTTGGACATCACGCCGAAGACTTGGTAGAGGTACTGGGCTGCGCCATTTGTGATCTGCGTCTGATTGGGCGGGCCGCCGCTGGCCGGGGGAACGATCATCGGGTAGGCATCGTTGTTGTGCGAAGCCCAGGTCCTGAAGGAAATCCCCAGTTCCTTGAGGTTGCTGGCGCAACTGGCGCGTTGGTTGCGGGCCTTTGCACGGGCCAGGGCCGGGAGCAGCATCACGGCCAGGACGGCGGTGATGGCCAGGACGGCGAACAATTCGATGAGCGTAAACGCAGCGGTTTCCTTGCGTTGATTCTCCATAAACTCTGCTGGTTCTTTTGTCGTGTTGCGGCAGACAGCGGGCGAACTCTAAAGGGCAACCGCCGATGCTGTCAACGTCATTCGTCATTGGGCGCCATAGCTGAAATCATCAAAGAGGGTAACGCTGTCCGCCTTGCTCCAGACGCCCACCTTGCCGGCCTCGGAAAAACTGTCATCGGCGGCCTCGATGACTTTCTTGCCGTCAAAGCTGACGGTGAACCTGTTGCCCTGGAACTCCACACGCAACGTGTGCCACACGCCGGAGGCGACTTTCTCATTCACGTTCTTGAATGAGACCCGCCGGCCCTTGATGGTGTGGTAAATGGTGACGTTGTCTTCGAGCGCGTTGGCGCGCGCGACGTAGTAGTTGTCGGCGTCCTGGCAGCGCCAGAGGACGCCGCCGGCCTGGTCGCGCTTGCCGGACAGGGGCTTGAACTTGACTTCTACGAAACCATCTTTGAGACGGGTGTCGTCCTTGATACAGACCGGGAAGGCGGCCTGGCCGGACTGTTTCAGGACGTTGGGCCTGCTGGGGGCGGAGTCGTCGGCGACGACTTCCCACTTCGGGTCGCCTTTGCCGGTTTTGGTGGCGGTCCAGCCGGGAGGCGGCGCCCCGGTTTTGAGGTCGTCGAAGTTGACGCTCCCGGCGAGTGCGATGCCGGCCGTCAGGCCGGTCATCAGTGCGAACGATGGCAATGTTTTCATCTGGATGTGGATGTGTGCGAAAGGTTCACCGGGCTGGTCGCTCCCGGTCCTGGAGAGCGTAGAGGCGGGTCATGGTGGACACGTAGAGGACGCCGTTGGCGGCGGTGGCGGTCGAGCTAATGGGGGAGTCGAGATCAATCGCGCTAAGCAGTTGTTTCTGCCGGTGGGCGGCGAAGACGTAAAAGGAGCCGTCGCGGGTGCCGAGATAGACCTTGCCGTCGGCCACCAGGGGCGAGGCCCAGGCCTCGCCTTTGAGTTCGTGGGTCCAGAAGGGCTGGCCGGTGAGGGCATCCACGCAGTGGAGCTGATGCCCGCAATCGGCGATGAACACCAGCCCGTCCCAAATCGCGGGCGTGGCCATGACATGTCTTTGGAGCGGATAGGACCATACCAGCCCGTTAGTCGTGATGTCGCCAGTGCGGGTGGCGTCGATGCACTTGAGCCAGGCCTGGTTCTTGCCCCACCAGATGTCCCCGCCGCCGGCCACATAGAGGCGGTTCTGGTAAAAGACCGGCATCCCGAAAAAGTTGCTGGGGCTTTCGCGGCGGTTGGAGTTGTATTTGTGAACGTTGGTTTTGGGGGCCCCGGGGTCAAAGTCGAATTGGAATACCCTCCTCAGGAATTGGAGCGGCGGGGTGTTGGACTGCCCGGAGGGCTCTTGCGGGGAAGGCGGGTCTGGAATGGGGTCGAAGGCATAGACGATGCCGTTGCCGGCGGCGAAAAAGATGAGCGGGCGGCCGTTGACCTCGCCGGCGGAAGGGGAGGCCCAGGTGGAGTGAAAGATGTTGGGGGCGATGTGCTCGTTATCGCGCGCGACCAGCCGGCCGGTCCGTTTGTCCAGCACCACCAGGCTGGGCGCATCCGGAGCCCGGATGCGCTTGTGCGTGTTGTCAACCCCGGTGCCGGTGTTCAGATAGAGGAGGTTGCCCCGAATGAGAATCGAGCTATGGGCGGCGTCGTGCGACCAGATGCCCGCGCCGGTGGGGAGGTCGAACAGCCACAGGATGTCGGCATCCAGCGGGCCGGGTGTCATGGGGGGCTCGCCGGCGGGGGTCATGTGCGCGCCTTCGTCGCGGAAGGGCCCATCGTTGCCGTTGGCCATGCCCAGGGCGTCCAGGCAGAGCACTTCCCCCCGGTTGCTGACGATATAGACGCGCTCGCCTTCGACGGTAGCCGGCGAGCATATCCCGCTCCGGGGCCAATCGAAGTAGATGTCCTCGACGCGTTTGGGCACGACCAACTGCCAGAGTAAGAGGCCGGTCTTTTCCTCGAAGCACATCAGCACTCCGCGGTCGCCCTGGTGTTTGGGGTCGCGCGGCTCTCCGTTGTTCGTGCCGATATAAACGCGCCCGCCAGCCACAATCGGAGTGGCGTGAGTCTCGGTGCCCAGGCGGGCGGACCACTTCACGTTCCGGCCGGTTTGAGGGTCGAAGGAGGACGGCAGGCCGCGTTCATTGGAGGCCAGGTTTCGGGACCAGGCCTGGCCCCATTGCGGTTGGTCGGCCGCAAGGGCCGGTTGGGCAAGGACGGCAACCGCCAAGGCCGAGACCAGGAATAACCGCAAAGAACGCAGCGTCAAGCTCATGGGGTCGTTCGTGAGTGGAGCGGGGCAAGCGCCAGCCAAAGCCAGCCGATAATCAAGCTGATGCCGCCGATGGGAGTAAGGGCGCCGAGCCAGCGCAGGCCGGTGAGGGCCAGGAGATAAAGCGAGCCGGAGAAGACCACGATGCCGACCAGGAAACAGAGCCAGGGGCCGGGCTGGAAAGGGGCGCGCCCGGCCAGGACGAACAGCACGATGGCATGGATAAAGTGGTAGAACACGGCCTTTTCCCAAATAGCAGCCGTTTGGTTGCGGAGGAGCAGGTCTTTGAGGCCATGAGCGCCGAAGGCGCCCAGGGCCACCGCCAGCATTCCCACCAGGGCGGCAACCCGCAGCGGCGCTGTGTGGGTCATTGCTCCTTTTTCTCCGCCGCCGTGCCCGCCGCCGGCGCCTGTTTGGCGGCCTTGAGAATCTCCGCTGCGGGAAGAATGATGCCGGTCACACTTTCGCCCTGGATGCCGCCGAACATGGCGCCGAGCCCGCCGCCGGCATCCTTGCCCTTGAGGGAGCGGATGACAAACAGGCCCAAGGGCTTGCCGTCCAGGGTAAAGGCGGGGGCGCCCATAGTGGTAGTGGTCGCGCTGGTCTCGGGGACGTAGAACAGGCGCGGTTTTGAGACAATGGCCGAGATGCGCTCGACCGAGGCGGAATAAGCGCGCCCGGCGGCGCTCCCCAGGCGAGTCAGGCTGATGACCTGATCCAGGATATCGGCCTTGCCGGATTTGGTCAGGTCCAGCGCCGCCATCGGAGCCGCCGGTTTGGTCTTGGGCCGGATGAAGGCCAGGTCGTTGTCCTTGTCGCGCAACACCACTTCAGCGGGCACTTCCGTGCCGTCATCCAGCACGATCTTCACATCGCTCAACTCGCTCTCCATCCTGACCCGTGGCTCTTCCTCCCCTCCGGACATCATGGCCTCCAGGAGGATGCTCGGGTCGGTGGAGGAGAGCGACAGGACGGTCAGGCCCGACGGGTCGATGACGGTGCCGGTGGCGTCCCGCCGCGCTTCGCCGGAACGTCCCCCCATGCCGCCAAAGGACACCTTGTTCTTGAGCACCAGTTGCACGATCACGACGGCTTGCTGGTTTGTTTTAAAGATGGCGCGGCCTTTGTCGATCAGGTCATCGGCCCGGCCCTGCCCGGCAAAGGGCCCTGCCAGCAGCCCAAGCACAAGTGCCATCCGCCACGGGTTATGTGAAATCATATTTCCTTTCCGGTGATCTATTCTATTACTTCCAGGCAGGCTCAAGCTCGAGGTAGGCGGTGTGGATGCCGCGCAGGACCTTCAAAGCCAGGTATCGTTTCTTGTCGTGGGCGGCTTGGTCCATGAGTCGCTTGAGCGAGCTCACATCCTGGACCGGCTGGCCCTCCGCTTCAACGATTAAATCGTCCGTCTCGAGCGACCCGACCTCGGCCCAGCTCCCTGATTTGACTTCTTCGACCAGCGCGCCGCGCTGGCCCAGCGGCCACTGCTGCTCGGCCACATCAAAGAACGCCACGTCCCGCGCGCTGAACTCAAAGTCGTCGTTGCGGTATTTCTTCATCTCTCTCTTGAGCTTGGGGGAGCGGGCCAGTTCAACGGGGACCTCGAGCTGGGCCTTGCCGCGCTGGACGGTCAACCGGAGGACGGCCCCGGTGTCGTATTGACGAATGAGCGCGGCCAATTCCTCCGCCTCCTCCGGCCCGGAGGCGGTGAACTTCTCGCCGTCCACGGCAAGAACAAAATCCCCCGTTTTGAGGCCGGCCTTTTCGGCGGTGGTGCCGGGATAGACCTGAACCACATAGAAGCCTTTGAGGTCGGGCTTGCCCAATTGCCGGGCGATTTCGCGGCTGATGACTTGGGTTTCGACCGGCAACCAGGCCTTGGCGACCTCGAGCCCGGGGTCGCGCAGTTCCTGGATGCCCACCTTTACGACGGTCAGGTAACGGAGGGCGGCGCGCTCGAACGTGGCCATCACCGGGACCGGCTCGGTCTTGCCCTCGGTTAGCTTACGGGTCAGGTCGGTCAGCGCGGCTGTGTTCGCAACGGGCACGCCGTTCACCTCAACCAGCACGTCTTTGGCGTTGAGCGGAGGTTTGGCCTCGCCGGCGGGGCCGCCCGGACGAACGGATGTCACCAGGACCCCCGCCTGCGCGGGCCGCTTCATTTCCTTGGCGGCAAGGAAAGAAAGATCGCGAACGGTCAGGCCCCACGGCTTGAGTTCCTGCTCCTTGCGCTGGACCTCGCCGCGCTCGACGGGTTGAAGCCGGAAAAGGCTCTCCTTGCCCTCGCGCAGCACCAAGGCGACGACATCCTTGCCAATGGGCAGGCTAGTGGCCAATCGCATGAAATCCGGCATTTCCTCCTCGTAGCGGACGTTGGTCGGCGAATCCCCAAGGCGCAGGAGCAGGTCCCCGGCTTTGAGTCCGGCCTGGGCGGCGGGCGAGCCGCTGATGACGCCGCCGACCAGGACGCCGCGCTCGGCCTTGCTATGTTTGAAGCGCGGCTGCACGTCCAGGCCGAGCCAGCTCCGCCGCACTTTGCCATGGGCGATGATCTCCTCGGCCACGCTATGCGCGAGGTTGGCGGGGATGGCCCCGCTCAGGCCAAATTGGATTTCGTTGATGCCGACGATCTCGCCGCGCAGGTTGACCAGGGGGCCGCCGGAGTTGCCGGGGTAAATGGCTGCATCATGCGCGATCCACCGGATAAGCGAGCCCACATCCTCGCCGTCCAGTTGAAAGCGCCCCTGGCTGCCGAGCATCCTGGGCATGATCATCTCGATATTGCTAATGACGCCCAGCGTGACCGATTGCGACAGCGCCATCGGACTGCCCATCGCCAGCACCGAATCCCCCACGCACAGCCTGGCCGAATCTCCGAACACAGCCGGGACGAATTGCCGCGGCGATTCGGGTTTCAACTTGAGGATAGCGATGTCCGTCAAAGGGTCGGTGCCGATCAGTTCGGCCTCGACTTCCTCGCGGTTCCATAGAGTGCACACGATGCGGGCGGCATGGCCTGCGACATGGTGGTTGGTGATGAGGCAGCCGTCTTGGGAGATGATCGCGCCGCTGCCGACAGACTGGAATTTCAGTTCGCGGCCCTCGCTGTATTCGGTGGAGACAACGTGGATGCGGGCCAGGGCGGGCCGCAACCGGCTGATCGCAGCTTCCACCGCCGGGCTCGCCTCCGCCGGCGCCTCCTGCGCCCCGGGCAAATCCCAGCCGCTCCACAGGACCAGACCGCCGGCCAGGATTAAACCAAAGCGGCTCTTCATCCGAATGCTCTTTCCCATGCGATTTCTTTAGTTCAATCCAGCCGATTATCAAGCACAGAGTTTCATTGGCGTTGACTATGGGCCGGGCGCAGCCCAGGATGGCTTGCATTGACGCTTATGCCGCACCGGACTTTCGATATCGAGGAAGTGGGGCGCTACCTGCACCTGGGGCGGGCCGACGTGCAGCGGTTGGTCAAGAACCAGGACATCCCTTTTGAACGGCACGGGGAACGCATTGTGTTTCGAAAGGTCGAGGTCGATGCCTGGGCCTCTCAGCGCATCCTCGGCCTGGAGGGCCGGCCCCTGGCCGAGTATCACCAGAAGACCTCGAGCGGCACGCGGCGGTTCCTGGCGCACGAGGCGATGATGCCGGAGTTGATGCTGCCCGGGTACATCGAGCCGGCCCTCCCGGCCAAAACCAAGGCCTCGGTGTTGCGCCAGATGACGGCCCTGGCGGAGAAAACGGGCCGGGTCTGTGATGCCCAGGGCCTCCTGGCAGGCCTGGAGGCGCGCGAGGCGCTTTGCTCGACCGGGGTCCCGGGCGGCCTGGCGCTGCTCCATTCCCGATTTCCCGACACCTACATGTTCGATTCGCCTTTCATCGTACTGGGCCGGACGGTCCAGGCAATTCCATTCGGCGCGCCGGATGGCGCGGCCACGGACCTGTTCTTCTTGCTCGGGTCTCCGGATGACCGCCTTCACCTGCATACCCTGGCCCGCCTCTGCCTGATGGCTCAAAAAACCAACCTCCCGGCCCAACTCCGGGACGCCCCTGATGCCGCCTCGATGCGCCAAAGCATCCTCGAGGCCGAGCAGGCCGTCCTGGGGAGCAAGACCGCGACCCGAACCTAACACTTCGCATTCCGCACTCTCGCCGCGCTGTCGCGCCGTCGCAGCGGGCCGCACTCCGCATTCCGCACTGCTCCTTCACCTCGCATTGCTTGGCGCCTCGAGGACTTCGTGAGTTCCTTCGGTTTCCCTCTTGAACTTCTTGAGTTGGCTTTCCCAATCCGCCCAACTGGCGGCCCAGGCAGGCCCGGTGAGTTTGGCGCGAGCGGCAGGCCAGGACGTTTCAAGGGCCTTCAATTCACGCCGGGCTTGGTCGTGCTCGCCCCATTTAAGATAACCCTCGATGAGCTCGAGGTGGTTATCGGGAAAGTCCGGCGCCAGCGTCACAGCCCGCCGGAGGTGTTGCGCGGCCTGCGCACGGTTGCCGATGCTGAGGATGGCGGGGGCATCGCGGTAGAGTTGGCCCAGGTTGCGATCCGGCCCGGCATAATCCACCTGCTCATCGAGGCTGCGAGCCAAGTCAAGTTCCTGGCGCATCAAGTCCACCAGTTTGAGGGCCCCAAACCCTTTGGTTCGGGCCATTTGGCCCAGGTTCACGCCCAGGTAATAATGTGCCGGCCCCGAGTTCGAGGCCCGGGCAATTGCCTGGCGGCAAGCGGCAATCCCTTGGCTGGCGATTTCCGCGCGCTGGGCCTGGCGGGTGGCGCATTCGGCCAGCTCGAAACAGGCCCGGCCGAACTCCCAGGCCGCCTTGGGGTTGGCCGGGTCGTGGCGGTAGCGCCCCTGCGCCTCTCGGAAGAGGCCCTGGGCGTAGGCGGTGGTTTCGGCCATCGGGTCCGCTTCGGCCCTGTGCCAGGCCAGGACCAGAAGCCCCGAGAAGACCCAGAGTCGGAGCCATCGGCTGCAGCGATGCGCGCTCACCCGTACCCCCTGAAATATGTGTTGCCAAGCACATAAACTGGCTGTAGTCTCGGGTTTAGTGAAATTGAACTGGAAAGTCCTACGGCTGGCGGCTCTCGTTCCGGCTTTGGCGCTGGCGGGTGCCGGGTGTGGCGGATTAGCAGCTACGCAAAGCGTTTCGCCGGCCACCTTCCTCCTTCCAGGCTTGCTCAAGGCCGATCCGCCTCCCGCGCATTCGGACCCGGTCCTGCCGGGCAATGAGCCTGCCCGGGAGTTGGCGCAGTTCTAGTCTTCATTATGCGATTCCCGTTCGCGCTGACGGTCAAGTTTGCCCGTCATATCGTGAAACACAAGCTCTTGCGCACACCGCGCTTTGCCTTGGTGCTTCAACTGGAACCCCTGCACACGTGTAACCTGACCTGCACCGGTTGCGGGCGCATCCGGGAGTACTCCACCAACCTCAAGGACATAATGAGCCTGGAGGACTGCCTGGCGGCAGCGCAGGAATGCAATGCCCCCATGGTCTCCATTTGCGGCGGCGAACCGCTCATTTACCCGAGAATCGAGGAATTGGTCGCCGGCCTGCGAGACCAGGGGCGCATCGTCTATATCTGCACCAACGGCGTGTTGATGCGAAAGAAGCTCAAGGAATCCCTCGCCGCCATTTATACCCCGGCGCTGGAGCCCACCCTCACCCGGCTGCTGGCCGAAGGGCTGATCGCCGGCAAAGACGCCCAGAGCATCCGCAAAGGCAGGGCCAAGGGCACGCCTGCCATAACCCCGAGCCAGTGGCTCTACTGGAACGTTCATGTGGACGGCCTGGAATACGCGCACGATTTGGTAGTCGAGCGCGAAGGGGTTTTCAGGGAGTGTGTCCAAGCCGTCCGGATGGCCAAACTCCTGGGCTTCCAGGTCGCGACAAACACAATCCTTTACAAGGAGACGGATGTCGAGGAAGTCGAGCGGATGTTCGAGTTCTTCTCCGCCCTGGAGGTGGACGGCCACACCGTTTCACCCGGCTACGATTACGACGCCGCCAAGAAAGACATGGCCAAACGCCTGGGCAAAAACCCGGAGGATTTCTTCCTCACCCGGGCCATGACCCGCCGGAAGTTTGCAAAAATCCTGGAATGGGGCAAACGCTTCACCCTCCTGGACACGACGGTTTACCAGGAGTTCCTGGCCGGCAAACGCGACCTGACCTGCTCGGCCTGGGCCATTCCGACGCGCAACGTGCGGGGCTGGAAAGCGCCCTGCTACCTGATGACCGACGGCCATTACGCGCGCTACCAGGAGATGCTCGATCGCGTGGACTGGACCCGTTACGGCATGGCCAACGGCGTGGCGCGGGACCCGCGTTGCGAGAACTGCATGGTCCACTGCGGCTACGACCCCAGCGGCGCCCTGGGCATAAACTACCGGCCTGGCGATGCTTGGAAGATGTTCAAGTACTATTTCGGGCCGCGGCCCGCGCCCTGTGCCGCCGGGCGCCGGGTCAACGCCTTTAACGGCTGCTCGATCGGCAAGGGGCACCTGGCCGAGGCCAAAGCCGCCATCAACCCTGGCCTGGCCGTGGCCAAAGCCGCCAAGCAATGAGCAGGACCTTGTTTCTCAGTCCCCCCTCCTTCGATGGCTTCGATGGCGGGGCCGGCTCGCGCTACCAGGCGCGGCGGGAGGTGACCAGTTTCTGGTATCCCACATGGCTGGCGCAGCCGGCGGCGCTTGTGCCGGAGAGCAAGTTGCTCGATTGCCCGCCGCATGACATCGGCATCCAGCAGTGCCTCCGGCAAGCCGGCAACTACGACCACGTCATCATTCACACCTCGACCCCCTCCCTCAAGAACGATTGCAAGGTGGCCGAGGCGATCAAGCTCAACCGCCCGGAGACCCTCATCGGCTTTGTCGGCGCCCACGCCGCCGTCCTCCCCACCGAGACCCTGAAGGCCTCCCCGGCCATCGATTGGGTCGGACGCAAGGAATTCGATTTCACCTGCAAGGAAGTGGCCGAAGGCCGGCCGCTCGACAAGATCGCCGGCCTGAGCTACCGCGCCGGCGACGGCCGCATCCGGCATAACCCGGAGCGCGAGTTGATCCAGGACATGGACTCCCTGCCGTGGGTGGCCGATGTCTATAAACGCGACCTGCAGATCGAGCGCTACTTCATCGGCTACCTCTTGCATCCTTATGTAAGCCTTTACACGGGCCGGGGCTGCCCCGGCCAATGCACCTTCTGCCTCTGGCCGCAGACCATCGGCGGCCACAACTACCGCGTCCGCTCGGCCCAAAACGTGGCCGACGAAATGGCCTACCTGAAAAAGCTCTTCCCCCAGGCCAGGGAGTTTTTCTTCGACGACGACACCTTCACGGCCAACCTGCCGCGCGCCCGGGAGATCGCCGGGAAACTGGCCCCGCTGGGGCTGGCCTGGAGCTGCAACAGCCGCGCCAACCTTGACTACGACACCATCAAGTCGTTCAAAGACTCAGGCCTGCGTCTGTTCCTGGTCGGCTACGAGAGCGGCAACGAGGACATCCTCGCCCGCATCAAAAAGGGCGTCACCCTCGACCAGATGCGCCGCTTCACCCGGGCCTGCCACAAGGCCGGCGTCGTCATCCACGGCACCTTCGTCCTGGGCCTGCCCGTCGAGACCCGGCAGAGCATCGAGAACACCATCCGCTTTGCCAAGGAACTTGACCTCTTCAGCCTCCAGGTTTCCCTGGCCGCGCCCTATCCTGGAACCGAGCTCTTCGAGATGGCCCGCCAGAACGGCTGGTTTGTAAAAAAGGACAAGACCGACCTTGTCGAGAGCGACGGTTTCCAGCAAAGCGCCCTCCAATACCCCGACTTGAGCAAAGAGGAGATCTTCGAGGCCGTGGATCGCTTCTACCGCGCCTATTACCTGCGCCCCGGACCGATCCTGCGCATCATCAAGACCATGCTCGAGGACAAAGACGTCTTTGTCCGCCGGTGCCGGGAAGGGTTCGAGTTCTTCAAGAGCATGCGCCAGCGCAAGCAGGACCTCGCCGCCTCCCGGGCCAGGCCGGCGGCGGCAGCCGGGTAGTGTTTGCGTCGAATTGATCCCAGGCCCGCCTATCCCTGGCTCATCGGTTCCTTGAGCAGGGCGATGAACTTCTTCATCGCCGGCGAGAGCACTTTGGAACGGGTGTGGATCAGGGCCAGGGGACGAGGGAAATCGCCTTCCTCGAAGTGGAGCGCCACCAGGGTTTGATTGGCCACTTCCTGGCCGACGGTGGTCTTGGGGACAATGGCCAGGCCGCACTCGATTTCGACCGCCCGTTTGACCGTCTCGACATTGTCGAATTCCATGACGTAATCCACGGTCACGCGATGTTCTTTGAAGAGGCGGTCCAGGGCCTTGCGGGTGGGGATGTCCCGCTGGAATCCGACGAACTTCTGGCCGTTCAGGGCCTTGAGCTTGAGGTCCTTGCGTTTGGCGAACGGGTGGTTTGGATGGCAAATGAGGACCATCGGGTCTTTGCGCAGCGGGACGACCTCGAGGTTCCGAGCCTGGGCGGGGTAGGCAATCAGGCCCAGGTCCACGACGTTGCTGATGATGTCTTCATAGACCTGCCGGGCGTGGCGGTATTCGACGTGGACATTGGCGGCGGGATAGCTCTTGAGGAACTTCGTGAGGTACGGGGGCAAGTCATGCAGCCCGATGCTATAGATGGCGGCCAGGCGGATGGCGCCGGAGACGGCCGCATTGGTCTCCTTGAGCTTGGCCTGAAGCCCGCCGTAGGTTTCCAGGATCTCCTTGCTGTGCTCGTGAACGAGTTCGCCCTCGGGCGTGAGCCGAAATTTCCTTTTCCCGCGCTCGACCAGGGGCGATCGGAAGATGCGCTCCAGCGAAGTGATTTGCTGGCTGACGGCGGACTGGGTAACCCCATTGACCTGAGCTGCCTTGGTGAAGCTCCGGGTCTGCGCCAGATCGCAAAACACCTTCAAACTTTCAATTTTCATAACTTCATTGAATCGGAGGAGGGCCGCTTCGTCAACTGCCTTAATCCACCAACGCCCGTTCGATTTCCTGGAGGGTCTGCCCTTTGGTTTCGGGCAGCCGCAGCCAGGGGAACGGAGACTCGAGAAAACAGATGCCGGCGCCAGTGGCTGGACGAACTGACTGTCCTGCTCGGCCGCCAAGGCGTTTGCCGTTGAACCGGGCGAAGGACGTTTGTATCGTGCTGGGGATGACGGCCAGCGCGCCCCACCCGCAGACTTCGCCCCTGGACCGGCCGGTCGGCAGCCTGTATGGCGTCGGGCCGGAACGGGCGGCACAGTTGGCGCGGCTGGAGGTCTTCACGATTGCCGATTTGCTCATGCACCGGCCCCGGCGCTATGAAGACCGCCGCCGCTTCCGGCCCATCGCCGAATTGGGGCTGGACCAGCCGGCCATCACGCGCGGCAAGATCGTGGCCCTGGGGGTGAAATGGTTCTCGAACCACACGAAATCCATCTTCGAAATGATCATTGACGACGGCACGGCGCGGCTGCACTGCCGGTGGTGGAACCTGCCGTTTATGGAGAAGTACTTCGCCCGGGGCCAGGAAGTCGTGGTCTTCGGAAAACTCCAGGGCCTGAGGCCGCGCACCATCGACCACCCGGAAACCGAGGTGGTCGAAGGAGGCGAGGAGAGCGGCATCCACCTCAACCGCATCACCCCGGTGTATCCGCTGACGGAGGGCCTGCCGCAGCGCTGGCTGCGCGCCCTGGTCTGGCGGACCCTTCCGACGGCCGAGCCGCATATTGCCGAGCGGTGGCCGGGTCTGGAGCGCCGCGCAGCGCAGGACACCCGCCACGGCGTCACCCCCGGCATGCCCCTGCCCGCCCGCGCCCGCGCCATCCACCTGCTCCACTTCCCCGAGACCGAGGCCGACATCGGATTGGCCCGGCAGCGGCTGGCTTTGGACGAGTTCCTCGAGCTGCAACTCCGCATCCAGCTTCGGCGGCGGAATTTCGAGGCCAAGGCCCGGGCCTTGCCCTGCGCCGGCGATAACCGCCTCATCAGGCCCTTCCTGGCCCGCCTCGGCTTCAAACTCACCGAAGGCCAAACGCGGGTCCTGCGCGACCTGCGCAAGGACATGTCCGGTCCGCACCCGATGCGACGGCTGCTCCAGGGTGATGTCGGCTCCGGCAAGACTGTGGTTGCAGGCTGCTGCGCCCTGATGGCCCTGGAGAGCGGCTATGACGCCGCCCTTATGGCGCCCACCGAAATCCTGGCCGAACAGCATTTCACCAACTTCAAGCGGTGGCTCGACCCCCTGGGCGTCCCGGTGGAGTTGCAGACCGGGGGCCGGAAGACGGGCGGCGGGCTGACGCCCGAAGTGCGAAGGCCCAAGGCCGAAGGCCGAAGCGGGGAGCGGGGGGCGGAGGATGGCGGGCCGCATCGGGCTGCATTGACTATCGGCACGCACGCGCTGCTCACGGGCGGCTTCGAGCTGCCCAATCTCGGGCTGGTCATCATCGATGAACAACACAGATTTGGCGTGGCGCAACGCGAACAACTGGTGCGCAAAGGCCAATACCCGCACCTGCTGGTGATGACCGCGACGCCGATTCCCCGCACGCTGGGCCTGACGGTTTACGGCGAACTGGATGTCTCCACGTTGGACGAGCGCCCGCCGGGGCGGGGCCGGCTCAGGACCTTTGTGCGGAAGGCGGACAAGCTGCCAAAGGTGTGGGCGTTCATTCGCGAACAACTGGGCCGAGGCCGGCAGGCTTACGTGGTTTATCCGCGCGTGGAGGATTCCGGCGCTAAGGGCGTCAAGGCAGTGACTCGGGAGTTCGAGACGGTGCGGCAGGGGCTGGCGCCGCATCGGGTGGGGCTTCTTCACGGGCGGCTCAAGCTCAAGGAAAAGGAGGAGGTCATGGCCGGCTTTCGCGCCGGCCGCCTCGAGGCGCTCGTGGCCACCTCGCTCATCGAGGCCGGCCTGGATGTGCCGAACGCAACCGTGATGTTGGTCGACAACGCGGAGCAGTTCGGCCTGGCCCAGCTCCATCAGTTGCGCGGGCGCATCGGACGCGGCGCCCATGATTCCTACTGCATCCTCCTGGCCGGGGCCAGGAGCAAGGAGGCCCAAGAGCGCCTCAAAGTGCTCGAGCAGACTTGCGACGGCTTCCGCATCGCCGAGGCGGACCTCGAGGCCAGGGGTCCGGGAGAGTTGCTGGGCCAGCAGCAGAGCGGCGCCCCCAAGTTCCGGTTTGGGGACCTGTCCCGGGATTGGGAACTCATCAGGCAAGCCCGAGAGCTGGCCGCGCAATTGGCGGCGCGCTGAACCATCGATTCAGCTTGGATTTGCGTGTTGAAGTCAGTTCCCGCTTTTTGGCGGGTTTGGCGAGTCCGACGACTCTCCGCAATTTCCTGACCTGCATCCGCCCATTTCTGAGGCCCAAGTGTCGGCGCCCAGCGAAATGATCGCCGTGACTGATTCGCAAAGCTCCAACAGCGCGGCACTGTGGAATTACGATCACCAACCGCACCCGGAAGGGTGGCGTACGTGCCCGTAAGCCCATCCTAAAAAGCTTTGCCAATCCTCATGCATTACTCGATCCTTGGCTTGCCCGATGAACAGTGAGCTGGCAGGCAAAACAGTGGTGATCACCGGCGCCTCCGGCGGCATCGGCTCGGCCATGGCCAAGAGATTTGCCGGGGAAGGCGCCAGGCTCGTGCTCCATTATCGCCGGAATCAGCCGGGCATCGCCGCCCTCCGGCGCGAGCTTCGAGGCGCCGGGTTTGCGGTTGTGCGGGCGGACCTGGCGAGGGAAGCGGGGGCCGAGCGCCTTCTCCGCGAGGCGGTGAAACGGTTCGGGCGTGTCGACACGCTGGTGGCCAACGCCGGTTCGTGGGAAACGCGTGACGTTCCGATGTCGCAGATGTCGCTGCGCCAATGGCGGCAGACGTTCGAGGGCGTGCTGACCACAGCGTTCCTGAGCCTGCGGGAGTTCCTGCGGGTGGCCGCCCGCCAGCGCCGCGGCAACGCTGTGGTTATCGCCTCCACGGCCGCCCTGTTCGGGGAAGCCGGGCACGCCGATTACGCCGCCGCCAAGGCTGCCCTGGCCTGGGGCCTGACCCGCTCCCTTAAAAACGAACTGGCCCGCCTGGCCCCGCATACCCGTGATTATTGCGGCGGACGCATCAATTGCATTTGCCCGGGCTGGACCGTCGTGCCGCGCCTGGCCGCCAAGCTCAACGACCCCAGCGTCATCCGCAGGACCGCCGCCACAATGGCCTTGCCCCAACTGGCCCGCCCGGAGGACATCGCAAATGCCGCGGTGTTTCTATCCTCCGATGCCTTGGCCCGCCATATCACCGGACAAGTCCTGGTCGTTGCCGGCGGCATGGAGGGCCGCTGGCTCTGGCAGCCGGAAGAAATCGACCCCGCCGCCGCTTGAGGATGGGCGCGTCTTTTTTTTTGATGGCGTCCAAGATGCCTGCTTGCCAAAATTGCGGCTTTCCCACATTATAGCCACACTATGAAAAAGCGGATTGGGGTAATCGTTTTAGTTCTTCTATGCGTTGGCCTCGGCGTCGCGTTGGTCGCGGTCAAAAAGAAGGCTGTCCAGGAGCAGCGCGCCCATGAGTCCGAGAGCAGCGACCTCTCCAACCAGGTTGTGATGGCCAGGAGCCAACGCGACGATGAGGTCCAGCGGAGAACCACTTTCGAGAAGGACCTCACGGAGTCAAAAAAGGCCTTGTCCGACCTGACCAACACGTTCGCCCAGGTTTCCGCCAATCTCACCCAGGCCAGCACCGATCTGGCGAAAACCGAGGCCGCTCTCAAGGCCAAGGAGGAAGAAGTCAAGAAACGCGACGCCAAAATTGCCGACCTCGAGAGCCAGAACCAGACCCTTGACAAGCGCGCGCTGAACCTTGGCGCCTCGATTACCAACCTCACGGTTCAAATCGAAGACACCAAAAGACAACTCGCCGCCTCGGAAGGAGACAGAGCCGTCCTGGAAACCAATCTCAAGCATCTCATCGCCGAAAAAGCCGAGCTGGAACGTCAATTCAACGATATCACTATTCTCCGCGGCCAGGTGGCCAAATTGAAAGAGGACCTGACCATCGCGCGCAGGCTCGACTGGATTCGCATGGGCCTCTTTGCCAGCAGCGAACAAAAAGGCGCCCAGAAACTCATGGAGAGCATCAACCCGTTGCGGCTGCTGACCAAGACCCCCAAACCGAACTACGACCTCAATGTCGAGGTCTCTTCCGACGGCACTGTCAAGATCATTCCCCCTCCCGACACCAACCGCCCGCCAGCCGTCAATCCCCCTCCGAAGTGAGCCGGGTCCGCCAGCTCATCGATGCGCAGGGGCGCGTTCTGGTGGGCCTCCGCGTGAGCCTGACGGACCGCTGCAACTTACGCTGCCTCTATTGCCTGCCCGAATCGGAGGCCGCTCAAGATTTTTACCGCGGGCACTGGGCGAAGATGCCCAATGCAGCCCCGCTGCCCCAACCGCGGGCGCCCAAGGCGCAACTCCTCAGCTTCGAGGAAATCGAGCGGGTGGTGCGTCTGGCTGTCCAGTGGGGCATCCGCAGTGTCCGGCTCACGGGTGGCGAGCCGCTCCTGCGCCAGGAAGTTGAAAAACTCGTCGCCCGCCTCGCCGCCATCCCGGAGATTACAGCCCTGGCAATGACCTCCAACGGCTTTCTCTTTCCCCAAAAAGCCCTTCCCCTCCGCGCCGCCGGACTCCGCCGCATCACCTTCAGCCTTGATTCCCTGGACCCCGACAACTTCAAAAGGGTCACCGGCTGCGACAACCTCCGCGACGTGCTCCGGAGCATCCGCCTGGCTCGGGACTTGGGCTTCCACCCGGTTAAGGTCAATGCCGTCATTATCCGCGGCCTCAACGACCACCAAATCGAGCCCCTCGCCCAGTTTGCCCGCGACCAGGACCTCTGCTGCCGCTTCATCGAGTTTATGCCCCTGGATTCCGCCCGCGCCTGGCTCAAGGAAATGGTCGTTCCTGGCCGCGAAGTCCTCGCCCGCCTCCAAGGCCGGTTCCAGCTCCACGCCCTTCCTTCTGAAAACCCCTCCGCCACGGCCAAACGCTGGGCCTTCGCCGATGGACGCGGCGAGGTGGGCCTCATCACTCCCGTGACCCAGCCCTTCTGCGGCCATTGCAATCACATCCGCCTGACCGCCGACGGCAAAATCCGCACTTGCCTCTTCAGCGTTGCCGAGCATGACCTCGGCTCCCGGTTGCGCAGCGGAGCCTCCGACGACGAAATAGCCGAATGGCTCCAAGGCGTGGTTTGGCAAAAGGAACCCCGTCACCACATCGGCGAACCCGAGTTCGTCCCCCCATCACGCACCATGAGTTGCATTGGGGGTTGAGCAACTTGACCCGGACCGGCCTTCGAGTCTATTAGATACAAGGTTTATGCCGACATACGAGTATATCTGTGAGAAGTGCGGCCATGCTTTCGAGAAGTTCCAATCGATGTCGGCCCAGCCATTGGCTGTCTGCCCGGAAAAACTGTGCCCTATGAAGCCCTGGGGCAAGGGCAAGGTCCGGCGAGCCATCAGCGGCGGGGCCGGCATCCTCTTTAAAGGCCCCGGTTTTTACGCCACTGATTATCGCAGCGAGCAGTATAAACAGGCCGCCAAGAAAGACCTCCCCGCGACAACCCCGTCGGTGGCCGAGAGCAAGCCGGGGACCGAAACCAAGACCGCCGTTAAGCCCGAGTCCAAGCCGAAAGCGAGCCCAAAACCATCGTAGATTATGCGCCGTGCGCCAGGTCTGACCGGGGCCGCAGGGATGATTGCTTGCTGGGGCTTGTTCGCCGCGTCCGCGCCAGCCCAGTTTTTGGGGCCCAACCCGCTCACCGTCAGCGGCCGCTCGGGCCAATTCATCGTTCAAGGCCCCGCCTCCGCCGAACCGGACTCCATCCTGGCGACCAACCAGAGCCTCATCCGCCTGGAGCCGACGTTGCTGGCCATCTCTGCCGAGCGCATCAAACAGAACCTCTGGCGCGAGTTGGAGACCGCCCAACCCTGGCGCGGCAGGGTCTTGGTCACGCTCTATCCCGCAGGCAGCGCCGAGGATGGCGCCCTCATCACTTCGGAGCGGTTCAAGGATGGCTGGCAGTATCATGTTCTCCTGCCCAATGTGATCGAGCGCGGGCGTTACGTGCGGGCCATGACACAGGTCTTGCTTCTCGAATTGGCCAATCGCGCGGCCGGGCCCTGCTCCGCCGACATCCCAACCTGGCTGGTCGAGGGCCTGTCCCGCCAGCTTCTGACTTCCAAAGGAATCGAGATCATCCTCCCGCCGCCCGCAGCCGCTGGCGCCTCCCCCTCGCGGCTAATCCAGACTCGGGCCGGTCCCGTATTGTCCGGCCTTGCCGTAACGGCTGCCATTGCCGATAGCCGCTGGGAGAACCCCCTCAACCGCGCCCACAAACAATTGACCAGCTACCCGCCCCTGACTTTCCAGGAGTTAAGCTGGCCAACGCAGGCCCAGTTGGCCGACGAGGCGGGCGAACTCTACCGCAGCAGCGCCCAGTTGTTCGTCAACAGTCTCTTGCATCTCAACGGCGGCCGCGCTTGCCTGCGCGCATTCCTGGCCGAATTGCCGCAGCACTACAATTGGCAGTTCGCCTTCTTACATGCATTCAACAACCTTTTCACCGGCCCGCTCGAGATCGAGAAATGGTGGGCCTTGCAGGTCGCCGATTTCACCGGGTATGACATGACCCAAACGTGGCCGGCGGACAAGAGCTGGCAGAAACTCGATGAAACCTTGCGCTCCGGCATCCAGGTCCGCACCGGCGCCAATGAGCTGCCCCTCCATGCCCAAGCCACCCTCCAGAACATCATCCGCGACTGGGACCGCGGCCCGCAAACCGCTGCGCTCCAAACCAAGCTCCGGGAGCTCGAGGCGGTCCAGTCGCGCGTCTCCCGCGACTTGGCCCTCCTCGTCGGCGATTACCACAGAGTCATTGCCTCTTACCTGGACAACCGCGACAAGACCGGCCTCCTTCTGGGCCTCCGCAAGAAGGCCGCCCAGCGACGCGCCACCGCGGTAGCCCTCATGCAGTTGGATGCCCTCGATTCTCAGCGCCTGGCCTGGCGCTCCGCACAGAAGCCGGCATCGCCCTCCGGCCAAACTCAGGCCGCCCCCCGGTGACGGCCCCGGCATTTTTTTTGCGCAATATCCTAACCCTTTGCCCTCAAAGTAGTTAGGCCGCCCGCAACCCGCCGTTTTCCACTTCCGTGGCTTGACACGCAGCCGATCAAAACTATAGTGCGCTAAAAATGATAGGGAAAAATGCAGACCACTAGCACTACGACATCGGGGAGCAGCGACGAGCCACCATCGCGTCGCTCACTCTGTTCATTGAAAGAATTCCACTCTGCCGGGCGAGGGTTTTGGACCCAGGTCCCGGATTCGGACTGGGAGGATTGGCACTGGCAGCTCAAGCACCGCATTACCAGCCTGCAGCAGCTCCAACGGCTTATGCCCGCCCTCACCCCTGAGGAAACCGCCGGGGCCACCCTGGCCAACCTCAAGCTTGCCCTGGGCATTACCCCCTACTTTTTCAATCTCATTGACCCGGCCGACGAAGATTGCCCGATTCGGCGGCAAGTCATCCCGCGCGTCGAGGAAACCCTCACAGCCCCATGGGAGATGAGCGACCCTTGCGGGGAGGACTCCCATTCACCGGTGCCGGGACTGGTCCACCGCTACCCCGACCGCGTCCTGTTTCTGGTGACCGATCGCTGTGCCTCCTATTGCCGCTATTGCACCCGCTCGCGTCTGGTCAGCAATGCCTCCGGCTACGATTTTCATCCTGAGTTCGACCGCCAGATGGACTACATCCGCCGCCATTCCGCAATCCGGGACGTGCTGCTCAGCGGTGGAGACCCCCTCCTGTTGAGCGACGAGAAGCTCGACTTTCTGCTGGGCCAATTGCGCGCCATCCCGCATGTCGAGTTCCTCCGCATCGGCACCCGCATCCCCATTTTCCTGCCCCAGCGCATTACCCCGCAACTCTGCGCCGTCTTCAGCCGATATCATCCGTTGTTCGTCAGCATCCACTCCAATCATCCCCGCGAGTTGACCACCGAGGCGCGGGACGCCTTGGGGCGCCTGGCTGATGCCGGCATTCCCCTGGGCAACCAATCTGTCCTGCTCCGCAAGGTCAATGACGACCCGGCGGTCATGAAGGCCCATGTCCAAAAGCTCCTCATCTGCCGCGTCAAACCGTACTACCTCTACCAGTGCGATTTGATCTCCGGCTCGGCCCACTTGCGCGCCAGCGTTCGCAAGGGCCTCGAAATCATCGCGAGCCTCCGCGGCCACACCAGCGGTTACGCCGTTCCCCAATACGTCATCGACGCCCCCAACGGCGGCGGCAAGGTCCCCATCAATCCGGATTACATCCTGAGCCGCAATGCCGACCGCGTGGTCATCCGCAATTACCAAGGCGCCGTCTTCGAGTACCCGGAAGCCCAGGACGGCACGCCCCTAACCCCTGCCCCCAGGCACATCCAGGAACCCGAATTGGTCTAACTCCAAACCGCCAACCCGGCCGCGGCAACGCCGCCCCGGAAGAGCCGGTAACCCTCGCCATGCCTCGCGAATCCAATGTGGCAAGAGCGCAACGGGTGAAGCAACTCATCGACCGCTTCCAGGAGATTTATCCCAAGGCCCATTGCGAACTGGCACATTCCAACCCTCTGGAACTCCTCATCTCGACCATCCTCTCTGCCCAATGCACTGACAAGCGCGTCAATCTCGTCACCGGGCCGTTGTTCAAGCGCTGGCGCACGGCCGCCGACTTTGCCCAGGCCCCGCCTGCCGAGTTGGAAGAAGCGATCAAGAGCACCGGTTTTTTCCGCAACAAGGCCAGGAACATCCAAGCCTGCTGCCAGGCCCTGGTCCAAAAGTACGGCGGCCAGGTCCCGAGCACCATGGAGGAACTGACAGCGCTGAACGGGGTCGGGCGCAAGACGGCCAACGTGGTCCTCGGCGATGCCTTCGGCATCAATTGCGGGGTGGTCGTGGACACTCACGTTGCCCGGTTGGCGTATCGCCTCGGCCTGAGCGCTCGCAAAGACCCTGCCAAAATCGAGCAGGACCTCATGCGCCTCCTCCCCCGGGACCAATGGGCCATGTTCAGTCACTGGCTTATCTGGCACGGACGCCGCCGCTGTTATGCGCGCAAGCCCGACTGCCCCCATTGCGAAGTCGGGCCACTCTGCCCCAGGGCCGGCGTCAAACGCGTTGGACCGCCGAAGGCCTCATGACCAATGCCTGGCTGCTTGACTCAGGCGCGGGGTCTGCGGCCTTCAATATGGCCCTGGACGAAGCATTGCTCGAGGCGGCGCCTTCCCTGGACCGGGCGCTCCTGCGCTTTTACAGTTGGAGCGAGCCCGCCGCTTCCTTCGGTTATTTCCAAAGGTACGCCGAGGTTGAGGCCCTGACGCCCCTGCGCCCGCTGGTCCGCCGGCCCACTGCCGGGGGCATCGTCCCCCATGATGCCGATTGGACTTACAGCCTGATTTTTCCCGCCAACCACCCCTGGTATGCGCTGCGCGCCGCCGAGAGCTACCGGGGCGCGCACTCCTGGCTCCAAACCGCCTTCTCCCGCCTTGGTCTGGCCGTCGAATTGGCCCCCTGCCGCTGCAAATCCCAGCCAGGCCAGTGCTTCAGCGGTCACGAGACGTCGGACCTGCTCTGGCACGGGCGCAAAATAGCGGGGGCGGCCCAGCGCCGCACCCGCGACGGTCTGCTCATCCAGGGCTCCGTCCAACCGCCCCCGGAGGGACCGGCCAGGGCCGATTGGCGCCAGGCCATGCGCGCCGCCGCTCCCTTCGTCCCCCCCGTCCAGTGGCTGGACTTCCCCCCCGACCCGCCTCTTCACAAACGGGCCCTTGAATTGGCCGCCGCAAAATTCGCATTCGCCGGCTACAATCGCAAACGGTGAAGGATCGGCTAACTGCCGCCTGCCGGTTTGCCCGCCAACCTCCGCCGCGTCCCGACCGGCAAATTGCGGCTTGGAGAGGCGCAACTTTCCGGTTACTTTTGTGTTTAACAGAGAACCAGTCTCGATTTATGCCGCAGTTTTCATATCGGGCCCGCCGCCGCAGCGGCGAGGTCGTCGAAGGCGTCCTGGAGGGCGTCGACCGCTCGGCCGCGCTCCTGCAGATCGAGCGGTTGGGCCTATTCCCGGTGGCCGTGGACGCCGCCAAGGGCGGGGCGGCGCCCGGCGAGCGCGCCCCTGCCGGCGCCAAGACCGATTGGCGCGCGTTGCTGCCCCCGACCTTGCGGGACGCCATGACGCGCAAGCGCAAACCGAAACTCCAGGAATTGGCCACGTTCACCCAGCAGTTGGCCAACCTGCTCAAATCGGGCATGCCCCTGACCGTCGCCCTGAACAGCATGACCCACCTCGAATCCAAAGGCATCTCTGCCGACGTGAGCCGCGATCTGCGCCAGGACGTCATGGAAGGCCGGAGCCTGTCCGACGCCATGTCCAAGCAGCACAGGGTCTTCTCCGACCTTTATATCAACATGGTCCGCGCCGGTGAATCCAGCGGGGCCCTGGTCGAGGTGCTCCGGCGCATGGCCGACCATTTCGAGCGGTTTTCCCAGGTCCAGGCCAAGTTCACCTCCGCCCTCATTTATCCCGCCTTCGTCGCCGTCGTGGGCATCTGCATCATGTTGTTCTTCGTGACCTACATGCTCCCCAAGTTCATGCAGATCTTCGAAGGCATGGACATCCCTTTGCCCCCGACCACTCAGCTTCTCCTGGGGATCAGCCACGTCTTTGCCGCCTATTGGTGGTTGATGCTGGGCATCCTTCTCGCCCTCATCATCATCTTCAAACGCTTCCAATCTTCCGAGGAAGGCCGGCGCAGGATCGACCACTGGAAAATGAACGCCCCCGTTTTTGGGAAAGTGGTCAAGCTCAACCTCTTCGGCCAGTTTGCCCGCACCCTCTCCACCCTCCTGGAAAACGGCGTCCCGGTTCTCACGGCCCTGAAGATTACCGAGCAGATCATGGACAACAGCATCGTCAAAGAGGCCATTGCCAAGACCCGCGAGGAGGTCACTGACGGCAAGACCATTGCCCAACCCCTGGCACGCAGCAAGGTCTTTCCCCAACTCATGGTCGACCTCGTCAAAATCGGCGAGGACACCGGCGATGTCCCGGGCGCCTTGAGAAACGTCGCTGACACTTACGAAAACGAACTCACCATCGCCCTGCGAGTCATGACCAACATGATCGAGCCGGTTATGATCATCGTCATGGCCTTGGGCGTAGGTTTCCTCCTGCTGAGCGTCCTGTCCGCCATGTTCGCCATTACCTCCAATATCGCCCGATGATGCGGGAACTCGCTCACAACGTAAGGCTCCGCCGGGGGTTCACTCTCATCGAAATCATGGTCGTCGTCGCCATCATGGGCATTGTCATGACGATGAGCATGCCTATGGCCTATAAAATGTGGCACAAGGCGCCCATGATCAAGGCGCTGCGGGATGTGAGCGAAGTCCTCAGCCGCGCCCGGGCTCAGGCCATCATGCAGAACTCGATGGCAGAAGTGACCTTCCACCCTCGGCAGCGAACGATGCAGGTCGGCGGCGCCCTCGGCCCCTCGCGGCCGAGCCGCTCCGATTACGAGGACCTCGGCGCCCTGGCCGTCGCTCCCCCGCCCCCGCCACGTTCCGGCCTGTCCGCCACCCTGGGCACGTCTATCACCATCGAGATGCTTGATGTCAACCTGACCGAGTACAAGGACGCCGACGTTGCCCGGGTCCGCTTCTATCCCGATGGCACCTGCGATGAACTGACCATGATCCTGCACTCCGAGCAGGGCGAGTGGTACAAGATCGCGCTGGAGATTACCACCGGCCTGGCCACCATCGGCCCCGTGAACCTATGAAACCGGGCGCGCGCGCCTTTTCGCTCCTCGAGGTCATGGTCGCCGTCGGCATCTTTTTCATGGCCATGTTCACCATCCTCGCCCTGGTTTCCAACTCGCTCCGCAGCGCCCGCAAGCTGCGCCGCGTCGAGGTCGATGCCGGCATGGTCGCCGCCCAGCTTCTTATCAAAACCAACCGTTTCAACGAAGGCCGCGAGTCCGGTGATTTCGGCCAACTCTATGCGGATTACTCCTGGGAGTATGACTGCAACATGGTGGAAACCAACGGCCTGATGCAATTTGACATCAGGGTCTTCCGTCGCGGCAATCGTGAGCCGGTGGATAGCGCGAGCATCCTGCTGTTCTCTCCGGACTCCGCAACCCTGAGGTTTGGAGGGCCCCGGTTCCGATGAAGGCCCGCAGATTACAAACGCCTGGAGCGTGGAGCGTGGAACGTGGGGCGTGCGGTCCAAGGCGGTGGAATGCACCGCACTCGAGAGGCTTCGCGACTTTGACAAGCGGCCCCTCGGCCCCGCGCTCCACGCTCCGCCCTCCGCCCGCCGCCTTCCCGCGCGCCTTCACCCTGGTCGAGATGCTCATCGCCATCTCCATCTTCTCTCTGGTCCTGGTGGCCATCTACTCGAGCTGGACGGCGATCCTGCGCGCCTCCAAATCGGGACAGCAGGCCGCCGCCACGATGCAGCGCTTGCGCATTGTCGCCCGCGTCCTGGAAGACTCCCTCAGCTCCGCCACGTTATTTGTGGCCAACAACAGATACTACAGCTTTGTCGCTGAAAACGGCAACGACCCCTCCCTCAGCTTCGTTGCCCGCCTCCCCAGTGACTTTCCCCGCAGCGGTAACTTCGGCGACTTTGACGTCCGGCGCCTTTTTTTCACGGTCGAGGCGGGACCCTATTCCGGCCGCCAATTGGTCATGCGCCAAGTCCCGATGCTGATGGACTTGAACTCCGGTTCGGACAACCGCCTCATGGAGGATGAAAAAAACCATCCCGTCGTGCTCGCCAGGAATGTGCAGGAATTCAAGTTCCTGTTCTGGGACCAGCAGCAGAACGACTGGGTCGATGAATGGACACTGACCAACCAGCTCCCCAAGGGCATCGTTGTCACTTTGAGGCTGGCTGACACCGCGCGCTTCGGCTCGGCCCAGGAACAAATCACCCGTATCATCAGCCTGCCTGCCATCGGTGTGCCGCCCTTCTGGGAAATGCCCAGAGGTCTGCCGCCTGCGCCGGGCCCGGGCGGAATTCCGCCCCCGGGAAACGCCCCTCCCGGCGCGCTCCCCGGCGTGATTCAGCCCAGCGCGCCCCCGGGAGGAATCCCAGGAGGCCTCAAATGACAAGGGCCCGCCGCAAAATCCCGGTTCGTCGCGACACTCTGCGCTCCGAAAGCGGTATTGCCTTGATCATTGTCATGATCTCCATCAGCGTCCTGGCCATCCTGGCCGGGGGCTTCGCCCTTTCGATGAAGGTCGAGACCAAGCTGGCTCGCAACGTCAACAGCGAAGCCCAGCTCGAATGGCTGGGCCGTTCTGGTGTCGAATACTGCCGCTGGATTCTGTCCGAACAAATGCGCATCCCTGGCGAGCCTTATGATGCCCTCAACCAGGTCTGGGCCGGCGGTCCGGGCGGCATCGCCACCACCAACAGCCCCCTCATGGACGTCCAGAAGGAAGTCATCCTGGGCGCCGGCAGTTTCACCTGGAAGATGACCGACCTGGAACGCAAGTTCAACATCAACTCCGCCCCGGAACCGATCCTCCAGCAAGCCCTGATGCTCATGGGCGTGGACGCCGGTCAAATGACCCCCATCATCAACTGCATCCTGGATTGGATCGACGCCGATGACAACCCCCGCATGCAAGGCGCCGAAAGCGATTATTACCAATCCTTGCAACCGCCTTACTTTGCAAAGAATGGGCCGATTGATGATATGTCCGAATTGCTCCTCGTCAAGGAGATCACCCCCGAACTCTTCTGGGGCGCGGCCTGCACCAACCATTCCCCCGCTGCCTTCCAGCAAAGAGCCAGCTACCTCGGCCCCGGGGGTCCCGTCAGCACCATCAACTCCGGCCTCGTCAACTTGTTCACCCCCTTGTCCAGCGGCCGAGTCAATATCAACACCGCCTCCCCCGATGTCCTCCAAGTCATCCCGGGTGTCAACGCCATCGTCGCCCAGGCCATCGCCGGCGCCCGCGAAGGCGAAGACGACGGCAGCGGCCTCACCGGCCCCTACCGCAGCGTGGACCAGGTCCGCCGCGTCCCCGAGGTGAACCTCGAGGTCGCCCGCCTGCTCGCGCAGTATTGCGATGTCCGCAGCCGCACCTTCCAGGTCCAAATCGACGCCCACGTCGGCGCCGCCAAACGGCAGTTCATCGCCGTTCTCGGCCGCAACAACCCCCGCGACATCCAGGTCCTGAGCTTCTATTGGAAATGATCTTTCTGAGTTTCCATCGGCGCAGGCGCAGGGCGTTGCCAAGCACCACGAGGTCGGACAGGCCCATGGCGGCGGCGCATAGGATCGGGCTCATGAATCCCAGGGCGGCCAGGGGGATGCTGATGGCATTATAGAAGAAGGCCCAGAACAGGTTTTGCTTGATGGTGCGCAGGGTTGCCCGCGCCAGTCCCAGGGCCTCCGGCACCGCTTCGATTTCCGATTTGAGCAGGATGATGTCCGCCGCCTCGCGCGCAACATCGCTGGCGCGGCTGACGGCGATGCCCAGGTCGGCCTGCTCGAGAGCGGGCGCGTCATTGATTCCGTCCCCCACGAACGCAACCCGTTGACCCTGGCGCTGGAGCCGTCCCACCAATTGCGCCTTTTGCTCGGGCCGGACGTCCGCGAAGACATTCTGCCCGGCAATGCCCGCTTGCCTGGCGATGCTGGCCGCAGTCAGGGCGTTGTCGCCGCTCACCAGCCAGGTCTCCAGACCCTGCCGGCGCAGTTGCTCCACGGTTTCGCGGGCCCCGGGCTTGAGCAGGTCTCTGATAGCGAACAAGCCCAGCAACGCCCGGTCCGCAGCCACGCCCACGATTGTCGCCCCCTGCGCCGACCATTCTTGTATGAAATCGCGCCCCGGCGCCAGGCTCACCCCGGATTCCTCGAGCCACCGCAACGACCCCAGCCGCACGACCCCCAATGCCCCCCTCACCACCGCCCTCACCCCGGCCCCACGGACCTCTTCCCAGTCATCGAGCTGGGTGGTTTCTGCCGAGAGCCTTGCGACTGCCTGACTGATGGGGTGGGCGGAGCGCCTCGCCAACGCAGCGGCCAAAGGCACGACGGCAAGAGTGCAGACTGGCCCCTGGCCGGCGAAGGCCGAAGGAGGACCTGTCAGCCCTGGCCGGCCCTTGGCCGGCGAAGGCTGAAGCTCGGAACGCCCCTGCCGGCTGCTATCTCCTGTCTGGAACGTCGCCGCCACCTGGGGTTTGGCTGCGGTGAGTGTCCCGGTCTTGTCGAAGAGCACGGCGGTCACCTTGCCGGCCCTCTCGAGGGCGACGCCGTCGCGGATGAGAATGCCGCGCTGGGCGGCGGCGTTTGAGCCTGCCATGATAGCGGCGGGTGTGGCCAGGCCCATGGCGCAGGGACAAGCAACGATCAGCACCGCCGCCGCGATGATAAAGCCGGCAGCCACCGGGCCGGAAGGCGGTTCCGCGGCCCATAAGAAGTGCGCCAGCCAGCCATGAACAAGCCTTGCCGATTCAGGGGCCAGCCCCCACCAAAGCCCGGCGGCCAGGGCCAAGGCGACCACCAGGGGCACGAACACGCTGCTCACGCGGTCGCCCAGGCGCTGGATTTGGGCGCGGCTGCTCTGGGCGCGCTGGACGGCGGCAATGATGTGCGCCAGCGCTGTTTCCTGGCCTGTGGCAGTCACGCGCATCACCAGGCGCCCGTTGACATTGGCCGTGCCGGCGTAGAGCGGGCTGCCCGCCGCTTTGTCGCCCGGCGTCGATTCGCCCGTGAGCATCGATTCGTCCACGGCCGAATCGCCCTCCGTCACCTCGCCGTCAGTCGGCACGTGATCGCCCGGGCGCAAGACGAGCAAATCTCCGGCCCGGACTTCGGCCACCGGGACCTCCGTCTCGAGGCCGTCGCCCGCCAGGCGCCGCGTCAACGCCGGGGCCAGGTTCAGCAACCCCCGCAACGCGCTGGAGGCCCGCGCGCTCACCCTCGACTCCAACCAGTGTCCCACGCTAATCAGCGCGATAATGGCGGCGGCCTCCATAAAGTAGAGGTGTCCTCCCCGCCCGCTCAACAGGGCCCAGGCGCTGTAAGCAAAGGCCGTCGTCGAGCCGAGAGCCACCAGCGCGTCCATGTTCGCCCCGCCGGCCTTGAGCTGGCCCCAGGCGCCCCGGTAAAAACGCGCCCCGGCCAAGACCTGCACCATCCCGGCTGCGGCGAAAGAAAACCAGCGATACCCACTCTCCATCCCCAGCCCGAAGACCCATTCGCCGACCATCAGCAGCAATACGACCGGCACGCCAATCAGCAGGTTGAGCCGCCAGCCCGCCAGCTTGCGCTCACCGCCGTCATGCGCCCCAGCTTGGACAACGCCGGCCTTGTAGCCGGCCTTCTCGATGGCGTTGATAACTGCTTGCGTGTCCGGGCCGGCATCAGTCTGCCAGCGCACCTGCGCCCGATTGGTCTCGAGGCTGACCGTCGCGGTGCGCACCCCGGCGACCCTCTGAATGGCCTCGGTCACGCGCTGCGCGCAATGGCCACACGTCATGCCCGTCACCTCCAGCTCGGTTAGACCCTTGCACTGGGCAGGGGCCTCGGGCCGCGGACTAAGTTCGACTACCAATTGCGTTGCCATAACGGTTTGCCTGCATTAGCGACTCAAACCCCGGTTCATGAGCGAGCCGACATCCAACTGTCGAACCACGGCCTAAGTTACCGCCAACGCGCGCCGGAGTCTAATCCAGAGAGGCCAGCGCAGCCTCAGCATGGACGTAGTCCAACGCCGCCTTGAGTGCGCCTTCGTTATACAGTCGGACCTGCGGCCCACGGGCAGCATAGAGCACTCCGCGCATTGTCTCGGCAGTTTCTCCCCCCAAGGCCTGCGCCCGTCCGAGCAGCGCCTGGGTCAAGGCCGGAAAGCGGAATACGACTAGAGTGCCTTCGAATCAGAGTATGCTGGCTTGACCTGCTCCTTACACGGATATGCGATGGCGTGTGCGCGACCCCTTCTCGAAATCCCAAGCTCGCTACGGTCAGGCCATTCATCCCGCAGGGATGAAAGAGGGTAGCCGGGGGTCGAAGCCAGGCGAGACCCCCGGAACGACGGCGTGGATGGCCTGCACCCCGGAGGGGTGCCAG
>Ga0326727_10004651_pt1 | contig 40733 bp, 42 predicted proteins | sample MB2enrmetagenome_FD_207643 | JGI IMG/M metagenome (GOLD analysis project Ga0326727, IMG submission 207643) | Lab enriched peat soil microbial communities from McLean, Ithaca, NY, United States - MB29MY | ecosystem: Environmental > Terrestrial > Soil > Wetlands > Peat | place: USA: New York...
AAGTTCAAACGCTAAACCAAAAAACCAACCCAAAACACAAACACCCAAAACCTCACCCTGCCTACTTTTTACAACAAAACCCGCACTAAACACATAAACGTAACGTCAAAAAAGCAATCAAAAAAGAGAAGAGATTATTCTTCTTCTTGGGGTAACCCGATCTTTCGCAAGTAATCTTTTGCATATCTAGGGTTGTAGGCTAGCAGCTCTTTGCTTCGTAGCAGTCTCCTCTCAAGCCGCTCTAATGCCACTTTAAAAGTTGGTTCAATACCCCAGCCTTCGCTTGCGCTAAAGAAGGTTCCCTTCGCCGTTCTAAACTGTAAACGGCAATGAATCAGCGGTGTTCCCTTTAGGCTTGTGTTGCCATGAGTTTTCATGTAGACAAAAAGTGTTCCTAACTGGAAAGCATCTTGATACTTGTGCGCGAAGGAATCGAATTCTTCCATCATGAATCCCTGTTGATCAGGGCCTACATCTACGTCTTTAACGCCGAACTGCACCGATAACTTCTTCTCTACAACTTCTAACTGGGAGATTGGCTCAAGAAAATCACGCTTCGTCACGATGCCAACTAGCCGTTCGTTTGAAACAACTGTTAAACAGGAAATGTCATGATCATGCATTATTTTCTCGGTGACGCGCAGGCTCGTTTGTGGTTCAACCGTAATTACTGGACCAGCCATTATGCCTTTAGCTGGCACACTTAAGGTTTCAATTTTTTCTCCAACTATATCTCCAGTTGTCTGGCGCCTCTGCGGCCAATAAATATTCTCCAAAATATCTTGAATGCTAATCATGCCGACAAGTTTGCCGCTGTCCATGACTGGAACATGAGAAACACCATACTCCCTCATTACGCTCAGAACCGCCCCCACTGAACGATTTGCTTCAATAGTGTGAGGCGCACGCGTCATGATTTTCTCTATCGCGGTGTTACCCCACTCTTGAAGAACAGCCGCATGAATAATATTGTCATCAGTTACAAACCCCAACAGCTTATTCTTCTCAAAAACTGGAAGCTGCCTCATCTCACTCTCTATCATCAACTTCGCCATTTTACTTAAGGAAAAATCAACAGTGACTGGTGGCGCAACCTTCATCAACGTTCTGACCTTGGTTGCAGTAGAATCAAGTCTTGACCTTAAAATCGAGCGCCTAGTAATCACGCCTTCATACTTGCCTTTATCATTTAAAACAGCTAAAACCGGAGGCATACCCGTTTCAAATGCTTCTAAACATCGAGATAGTGTATCGTTTTCCTGAACAGAGTTAAACTTATTTGAATAGACATCTTTAGCAAAAACTACGCTTGCCATAATAATCCCTTCTCACCTAAATGTAAAAGTAGAATTTAAATCAACCCGTTTATACCTTAATATTTCAGACAAATCTAATGCGAATAAATTAGTTATCTTAAACTGACTAATAAAACTCGGTTTTTAAGCAAGTTAAGTAAAATTTAACATTGCAAAGTAGCCAGGCCACCAAGGAAACAAGGGGGAATCCTTATTAGAATCATAAAGCTAAATTATTTACATAATTTCTGTAAAAAATCCAGTGGTTTTTAACCGACTGCACCTTCGCAATAGACGCCTATAATTAAAATTTTTCTATTAAAAAACATGCATTGTTCTATATCAAACAATAACAAAATCAAACATAAAAGCAAAAAAAATACAGAAAAAAACATTTAATGTTAAATAAAAATAGAACAAAGCATCCTTACACCTTAAATAAGACAATTCAAACATTAATTAGTTGAGGAATAATCCTCCGCTAGTTTTATCAACCTGAAAAATTTTTTCTAATCCGCTTCTATCATGGAGGGATTTTGTTAGTTATGCCTCTGGACCAAAAAGAATTTGTTGAAGAATTAAAAATTGAGTGGGAAAGGCTCTGGCGCGAAAAATTCGATGATAAAGTTAGAGCTGAAGGCATAGCACTCAATGACTATGATCAATTGTTCATCGACAAGGGCACAATAATCCATGCAACAAGAGACTTCAAAGCCTTAAACTTTAAAGAAATCCTAGAAGAACACGAAGTCTTAATCCCGGAAAGGTATCTCCCTCCGGACCAGCATGTTGGCGGATGGACAAAATTTGTTAAAATGAACATTACCAGCCAGAAATTGCAAAGAAAAAGGTTAATTCAACTACCTTTTGAAGAAAAGATGGAAAAGCGGCAATTAAAGAAAAACGGTAGAGGCTGGCTGCACATTTAAAATTTAAAATTTTTCTGTTTTTATTTGATTTTTAGGGGGTTCTGCTGTGGGCAATTATAGAGATAGATTAGACATAATAGCTGATATTCTTAATGTTGCAAGTCAAGACGCTAAAAAAACTCAGATAATGTATCAAGCTAACTTAAGCTACAAGGTCTTGCAGCGCTATCTTACGGAAACTATTGAGGCATCGCTTTTGATATTCGAAAACCATAACCAACGCTACAAAATAACATTTAAAGGCCATGAATACTTAGACGCTTACAAGGATTACGCTCGATGCAGCAGAAACATGGAAAAACATCTGTACGATTTTTCCGTAAAAAAGAAAGTTTTAGAAGACTTATGCCCAGTTAAAGACTTCTTATCCCAATCTGCACGTAAGCAAATAAATGTCTAATTTTTAGCAGTGTCAAACTTGATTAAAGGCTTAAAGATCTGCGTCATAGCCGTTATAATTCTCTTTATAACTACTGAATTGTTTGCTTCTCCAGTTTTCGCCGATCAAAATAGCGCTCAAACAGCGATAATGTCAGCACAAAACAACCTCAAAAGCTGTTATTACGCGGCTGAACAAGCGCAAGCCGCAGGAGCAAACGTAGATCCCTTAATGGTTACGCTTAACGACGCGGCTGGATCGCTATCTGAAGCAGAATTAGCTTACGCAAGTAACGATTATAATTCAGCCTATATTTATGCGGCACAAAGCCAAACCACGCTTAACGGCTTTATTTCCGAAGCTACAGCTCTGAGGCAAAATGCCAACAATAATGATTATCAAAACTTCATAACTATTGTTTTGTCGATAGCAGGTTCCGTAGCTATTTTATGCGTGGGCATACTTGCTTGGGTTATTTTGAATAGAAAAGGCAGGAAGACTTGAATGAGTCTCCGGCAATATAAAACACTTTTACTAGTTGTTACTGTTGTTTTATCATTAATTGTTGCTTCACCCGCTATCCAGCAGCTTGTGGCAGTTCCGCAAACTACTCATCTCACAGAATTATCGATTTTCGGTTCTTACCATAATGCCACTTATCCCTATCACGTTAAAGCTGGGCAAAGTTACCCTTTGTACATTAACGTTGTCAATCATTTAGGGTCCTGCGCTTATTATCTAATCGAAGTCAAATTCCGGAACCAAACGCAATCGGCACCAGACAGCTTCAATGATACTGGCAGTAATCTGCCATCCTTGGGTAATATCTCATTTTGCGTGGCCAATAACCAGGCATTAGAATTGCCAGTCACCATTTCCTTTCAGTACAAGCTCGACTTGAATAACCCCTATCAACTTGACATGCAAAACGTTATCGTTAACGGTTTCTCATTGAGCGTTAGCCCAACAACCATTGCCTGGGACCCCCAAAGAATCGGATATTACGGAAACTTATTCTTTGAATTATGGATTTTCAACGATACAGCTAACGCTTTCCAGTATAATCAACGCTATGTTAGCCTATGGCTAAATATGACCACATAACGGCTCAGTCACAGATTACTACAGCAGCTTTTTGCACTGTTCATCGCTGATAAGTTCCAAAATAAAAAGCCGGGGTGGCTGAGTAACGAAGGCGACGGCCTGCAGAGCCGTTTATGTCGGTGCGAATCCGACCCCTGGCTCCACAACACCAATGATGGCGAGACGAAGGTGAAAACTTCTCTTGGGCTAAGAGCGGCTGAAATGACCTCTGGTATTTACTATTAATGTTTGCGGGAAAACCGGTAGAATTAGGCAAATCACATTTTAAATGTAATGTTGAGGGCAAGGACATTGTATGAAGGTAGCCGAGTTAACCTTTGAGGAATTCTTGAATTTTAAAACTGAATGGTGCGAAGCTCTTGAAAGAAGCGGTGATAACCACATATTTCTCACGTGGGAATGGCTATCAACTTGGTGGAAGCACTTTGGCGACGAAAGGAGATTCAGTTTAATCACAGTTAGCGACGACGAAAAACTAATAGCCGCAGCTCCTTTAATGAGTTCTAAGTATAAGTTGGCAGGACTTAAACTAACAAAAATGGAATTTATAGGAACTCCCGCAGCCGATTATCAAACTTTTCTATTAGCGGACAAGAAAGCAGAGTGCGCAAAGTTGATAATGGATTATGCAAGTAACAAAACCTCAAGTTGGGATTGCATCGAATTTAAAGATGTTCCAGAAGACTCTGAGACAATAAGGATTCTGAAGACTTGTTCAAGGAAAAAACTCGAATTTGAGGAAAGAAATGTCAATATTTGCCCTTACATAATCTTGCCAAATCGGTTTGAAGACTACTTTCAAGAACTTGGTCCTAATTGGCGAAGAAACATGCGCCGATGGGGAAGAAAGCTAAAAAATGATTACAGAGTCAATTTCTATATTCATAAAGATTTGAATACTCTTGATGAAGCCATGGAGACATTTTTTAACTTACATCAAATAAAGTGGCAATCGCAGAAACGTGCAGGGATTTTTTCAGATCAAAGATTCCACGATTTTCATCTAGACGTCGCTAAGTCTTTTGCTGAAAATGGATGGTTAAATCTCTGTTTTCTTACAATAAATGATGAACCTGTCTCAGCAATTTATGCATTCAAATACAGAAACAAGATGTTCAACTATCTTACAGGATTTGACCCCGAATACTCCGAATACCGTCTAGGGCACCTTCTCTTTTTGTACTCGATAAAAAATTCTATCGAGAATGGACTAACGGAATTCGATTTCATGAGAGGCGATGAAACCTACAAGCGACGATGGAACACGTTGATAAGGAATAACCTAGAGGTAAGAGCCATAAAAAAAAGAATCGTCCCCATTGTTTATGATATTATCACAAAGAAAAATGTGTTTACTCCTCTGGCGACCACTCTTGGAAAACGAGTTTCATTTGCGCCTAAAAATCTTGAGAAAAGAATATGAGAAAAATTTCACTAATTGACGTTGAATCTTTTAAAGAGCCTCAGATTGGTTGTATTTAACATGTTAAGCAATGGCGTTCTAATTGCGGAAGGAACCAATCCAATTATCCTTCCAATCTTGAGGTCTCTGGAAAAAAGGAATATAGACACAGGTGTCATGACAAATTTTCCTGTGCATCTTTCCCGTTTTTCCAAATATTGCCAAAAACAGTTTTTGGTTCCATCGACCAGCCTTGAACAACAATACGCTCAGGCAGTGGAAAAAATTGTTAAAAACACAAAGTTTGATATGTATTTTCCTCTTTCTGAAGGGTCTCTAATTCCGATTTCCAAAAACAGAGATAGACTAACTCCTTATGTTAAACTGCCCATTGCCAGTCACGGCTCAATTCTATCATGTTTTGATAAACGTTCGACGCTTGAGTTAGCTGTGGAAAATGGTGTGCCTATTCCCCAAACGCATTTTGTAAACAATTCAGCCGAACTGAAGATTGCCGCTCAAGAAATGAGCTATCCCTGCGTTGTTAAGCCACGTTGGTCGATGGTATGGCAAAACGATCGGGCATTTCATAGACGGGGCGGATTTGTTAACTCTGCTTCGGAGCTCATTGCAACTTACAACAGCATACATCAATATTTTCCATACCCTTTAATCCAAGAATATGTTCCAGGAGTCAACTATTCGGTCGCTGCAGTTTACAATAAGGGAAAACCCAGAGCGTTCTGCTGCATAAAAGTTCACAGAGCATGGCCTCGCAGTGGAGGTAACAGTTGTTTCCGCGAAAGTGCCCCGCTAGATTCTCGTATGAAGATGTATGCTGAAAAGCTGCTCGAAACCCTGAATTGGCATGGAATCGCTGAAGTCGAGTTCAGACTTGACTCACGCGACAACACTCCTAAACTTATGGAGATAAATCCGCGTTTCTGGGGATCACTGTGTGTTGCCATCAAAGCCGGAGTTGACTTTCCATATTTACTGTACCAAATCACCATGGATGGCGACACGAAAGGAACGTCCAGCTATAAGGTAGGCGTTAAAGGCAGATATCTTGAGCAAGACCTTCTATACCTTGTAAGTCTACTCAAAGAGTCACCTGCAAAATCCAGTTTGTGGAGTCGCAATTTCCAGTTGTTTGCTAGTTGGCTTAAATTCTATGAGCCAGGATTATTTTATGATTTATTTGAGGTGGAAGATCCAGTTCCTTTCCTGTTTAGCACTGCCTTATCCCCTAGGAGTTTGGCTAAATTGTTAAGAGATAAAACCCACGCATGGAGTCCGCCCAGCATCAGTTTTTGATCCATCTTTTCCCGAAATTATTGACGTTATAAGCACTCACAACGCAAAACCATCTATTATGGCGTGAAATCGGCTTGATTGAACCAATGAATTTCAAGATCTTAAAATCCGTAGACAGTTTGGGCAAAACTTTCATTGATTCCCGCTCAACTGACCCCCATTGCACATATGATTGGTTCAAAACGATGGAAAGCGTCATGAAACAGGACCTATATTATGTAGCAGTTTATTGCGGCGAAAATCCGGTAGCTGTCACTCCATGTTTTGTTGACCTGAAAGATGTTTACTTCGGAAATGCGCCAAAAATAACTCCTTTATTGAAAAGAATGTTGGTGGTTGCCAACCTGTTCAATTTATGCAACCGTTATGTTTTACTTTGCCATTCTCCCGCTGGTTGTTGGCGCAGCAAAATTCTCTTTGATGAAAACTACGATGAGAGGTTAATAATGAGCAAAATATCTGATGGAATTGACTATATTTGTAAGAATAAGCGAATAACGATCAGTTCATTTCTTTGTGTTTCAGCTTCAGAAACTAATCTAATGGATAGCTTGAATGATTTCGGATACTGGAAGTTTTTTTGGAGAAACACTTATTCTATCAAAATTCAATGGAAGAATTTCGATGAATATCTGATGAGCCTTAATCGCCAAACCCGAGAAAATATTAGAAGAGAGTTAAGAAAATCCGACGAAAACGGCGTGAAAATTGAGGTAGTATCTGAATTTGGGCATCTTTCTGGCGTACTATCAAATCTGTATTCAAATCTTTTCATGAAATATAACAAGAAACAAACATCTTACTATGATGCTTCTTTCTTTGAAAATTTAAGTAAGCATGCTGGAGATAGAGTAATATTATTTGTAGCCACAAAGAAGGGCAAAATTGTTGGTTTTGCTTTGTGCATGCGGCAAAACGAAAATCTGGAAGGTTTTAAATGCGGCTTCGATTATTCAGCCCGTTCAAAGAATGATTTTGTCTATTTTAATTTGGCTTATTATACCCCAATAAAATGGGCGATTGAAAATGGCATAAAAGAAGTATACTTTGGAACAGGTATGGAGAGAATTAAGTCAAAACGAGGCTGCAAGCCTGATGAGACTTTTTCTTTTGTGAAGTGCCATGTTGGGATTCTTGATTCACTTGTCCGTTTCTACAGTATGGTACCGTTATCATTAAAGAGGAAATTAGCTTGACTGGTGGATCAGGGAGTTATTGAGAAAATTTCACGTTAATATGGCAAATAGCTTAACATTCTCATGGATTCATGATAAAATAGCTGATTGTTTTTTTGTGAAGTGCAAATTGCCGAAGCTATTTGCTCAATCTAAATAGGACATTGAGGAGAAGGACATGAACAAACAAAGTATGAAGCGTTCAGCGCAAAAGGCATTGCGCATTTTACATTTAGAAAAGCCAGCATTAATAATTTTGAACAAAACCATTTCTCGGTATGAATACCCATATCTAAAAAACGTTAACAGCCGAGGGAAAACTCTCCTTAACATAATAAAGTTGTATCTTGAACCTGGAGATAATTTTTTGGATATAATGTGTGGATATTCTCCACTGGCGGGACCACTGTTAGAATCGGGATACCAGATAACAGGTTTTGACAACAACCGCAAAGCAATAAAAGACCTCAGAAAAATTTACCCAAAAGGCATCTGGATACACTCGTCTTCTTTTGAAAAGTTAAACCTCCAATCCAACTCAGATCGCCCGTTCTCCGCAATTCTCCTTCTCGGAGCATTCGATATATGCAGTCAAACATCTTTCTTATCTTTAATGGATAAATTATTGAATGTTAACAACCCCCGATTATTCTTTGTAGAAACGAACAGAAATAAAATAAAAGCGCCAACTATAGCTCGCCCATTCATAGACGAGCTTGAAATCATCCGGCAACCACACTACAAAGGCTACAACGCCGTACTTAAGTTGTTATTTGATCACAACTACGAAACACTAGACGTCGGACAGTATGATGCCCAGTTTAGAGAGGATTGGGCGACAATAAGAATATACGCACTCCTCCGGCTGAAAGAGACTTAAAATAGTCGGGTATGCCTCTGCTCCAAATTCGCAGCGAACCTTTAAACATTGTGAGGCAAGCGATGCCTCTAGTATACTAATACAGACTGAGGTTGTGTTTTGAAGCAGATCAGTTTAGGGATCATAGGCTTTGGCATCGAAGGCAAAGTAATGCTCCGTAACTCTTTATGGTTAAAAGGAGCAAGAATTGATGCTGTTGCAGACTTATCCGAGAAAGCAAGAAGCGCTGCAAAAAAAAGTGGTGTCAAAAAAGTCTATGGGAAATACGAAGATTTACTCAAGGATGATAAGATTGATGGGGTCATTATTAGTTTGCCTAATTTTCTCCATCAAGAAGCTGCCGTGAAGTCGGCGGAAGCGGGGAAACATATTCTTTTGGAGAAACCTCTTGCAAGAAATGTTGAGGAAGGAGAGAGAATTCTGTCCGCAGTCAAGAAAAACGGCGTTAAATTAATGATTGGTTATGACATGCGGTTCGACCCTGTTCTCAGTGGGATTCATGATAAAATAGCTGATGGTTTTTTTGGTGAAGTGCAAATTGCCGAAGCTACGAACATAACTGGTGGGCCATTCGCTCCAAGAAGTGACAGTATAGGGCCTGTACGGGTGCCTTCATGGTGGTTTGATAAAGAACTTGCTGGGGGAGGCGCCTTGTTGGATTTAGGCTCGCATCTCGTCGACTTATTCATATGGTATTTCGGTGAAGTTGCTTCTGCAAGCTGTTTCCTCAAATACATGTATAGAACAGATTTAGAGGATGTAGCAACTTGCATACTGAAATTTAATAATGGCCCTGTTGCAACTGTCAAGGCTGGCTGGTTTTCAAAAGGCTTCATTGAGTCACTTCAAATTTGCGGTACAGCCAAGAACACATTAATTCAACTGGCTCCTGAAAACACTTCAAGCATTATATGGAAAGGTATTGTAAGAAAATTTATTGGACGGAATAAGAACAGCGCATATTATTTGGAACTGCAACATTTTGTTAACTGCCTACAAAAGGATGAACAACCGCAACCGTCCGGAGAGGAAGGGCTCCGCAGCCTGCAGGCAATTTCATCAGCTTACAGGAACGCTCAAACAGTCATGTAAAACGCAGCTGAGTGAAATATAATTTGAGCCTTGTTAGTTTTGTGCATACTCAAAACTGCGAACCTGAAGCTTTAAAACACGCCATTAAGAAATCGCTGGACTTAATTAACTTCGATTTTGGCAGAAAGGCTAAAAAGATTGTAATTAAGCCAAACATGTGCTATTATTATCATCCTTCAACTGGGGAAGTGACTGACCCACGGTTTGTAAGCGTCTTAATAGATGTTTTCAGGGAAAACTTGGATGTTTCAGAAATTCTTGTTGTTGAATCAGACGCTTCAGCCATGAAATGCAAAAATGCGTTTAACATCCTTGGGTACGATAAGATGGCTGCGGAAAAAAAGGTAAACTTGGTTAACTTAACTGAAGAGAAATACAGAATCGTCAACAAAACGATTGGCGGTCACGCCTTCAAGTTTCATATACCCATGTTGTTTTCCGAGGCTGACTTGATTGTAAATGTTCCTAAGCCGAAGTATATGGAAGGCGTTAAAATTAGTTGTGCACTCAAAAATTTCTTTGGATGCAATGCTTATCCGAATAAGCTCATTTATCACAAGGTCTTGGATAAGGCGATTGTTGCAGTAAATGAAAACATAAAGACGCATCTTGTTGTTCTTGACGGCTTAGCTGTAATTGGGAAATACACCAAACGGTTGAACTTAGTCATGTCCAGTGAAGATCCTGTGGCGGCTGATAGTGCAGTTTCAGAGATGATGGGGCTGTCTCCGCGATCAGTGGGTGCAATTGTTTTAGCAGCTGAAAGAGGAATCGGGGTTTCGAGTTTTTCTTCGGTTGGTGAATTTCATTATTTCAAGGAGCAATTTCCAAGTAAAGGCCTTAAAGATGATTTACGAGCAACAGTTGCCAATGTCTATCTATATTTATTCAGCAAACATTAAATCGACAGCGCGTAAGCAGGAGAGTCGAAGGATAACTTGAAAGTAACTGAAGTTAATGACTTTGAGAGCATTCGACCCGTGTGGGATCAAATTCTCGAAGAAAACCGATTTGGCAACAACGTTTTCTTAACGGTAGATTGGTTATCCACATGGTGGAAGCATTTTGGAGGGCAAAGAAAATTACTGCTCTTGAAAGTCGAAGAAGACAACCAGGTTCTGGGAATAGCCCCAATGATGCTATCCAAATACAAGATGCCAGGTTTTGGCTCAATTAGGAAAATAGAATTTCTGGGAACGCGCCATTCTGATTATAACAATTTTATCATTTCAAAAAAAGAAAGTAAGTGCGTAAGGCACATAATAGACTATCTTAATGAAGTCGAAGACTGGGACTGGATTGAACTAAAAGAGATTCCTGAAAACATTAATTATTCAAAACAACTATTTGCGGATCCTTCCTTAAGACTGGAGATTAAGGAAAGGGTCTGTAACCTGTGCCCGTATGTTCCGTTGCCAAGAACATTCGAGTGTCTAAAAGAGACTTTTGGCCGAAATCTGAGGCAAAACCTAAATCGAAACCTTAGAAAAATTCAGGAAAATCATAGCGTAGATTTCAAGAGATTTGATGAGGCAGGGTTCTCAGTAAAAGAAGCGATGAATCTTTTCATTAGGTTGCACGAGATGAAATGGAAATCAGAGGGGCAGCCTGGAGCTTTCGCTGAGGACACCTTTCGGAATTTTCACATGGATGTGGCAGAGACTCTTGCGCAGAATGGCTGGTTGGGTATCTATTTTCTTAGGGTAGACGGAGAACCCGTTGCATCTCAATACACATTTGAGTATAATAAAAAAATGTATTATTACCTCGCGGGGTTTCTTCCGAAGTACAAAAGCTTCTCTGTGGGGAATCTAATAATTATGTTTCTCTTAAGAGAATGCATAGAAAAAATGTTCACGGAATACGACATGACGAGAGGAGACGAACCCTATAAGATGCAATGGACAAATAAATACAGAAGAAACTATGAAGTCCGACTTGTTCACAAAAAAATAACCAGCAATATTTACGATTGGGTCACATGGAGCAGCAAAGTCGAGAATATCGCTACAAAACTAAGAATTTCTCTAAAAAAAAGCGGTTAAACAAATACCCCTAGACTAATTCGAACTTTTTATTAACCTATTTCTAACTTTGAAATGAGGCACTTTTCATGAATGATAAAACAGCAATAGTTTTTGCTCCGCATCCAGATGATGAGACTCTTGGTTGTGGAGGAACAATAGCGAAAAGAATCGATGAAGGATACAACGTATTCGTCGTGATCTTGACTGATGGCAGGCATGCTTTCTCAAAAGTTTTAAACGTAACGTCAAACCCAAGTCCAGAAGAAATAAAGCAAATTCGAAAAAAAGAGGTGACTGACGCTGTTTCTATCTTGGGCGTGCCGAAAAGCAACTTGTTCTTCTTCGATTTCGAAGACTGCACTCTTTCAGAATACGAGAAAGAAGTTGAGCAAGCGGTAACTGCCTTCATAGAAGGCCATTTTCCAGATGAAGTTTATTTCCCGTTAAAAAGAGATGGGCATCCTGATCATCAAGCCGCAAACAGAGTAATTAGTCGTTGCCTCCAAAAACGTAACTTGGAAAATATAGGGTTTCAGTATTCTATCACCCACAAATTTTCGCGTGTCGGACCACAATTTGAAAAAATGATTGGTTTCTTGAGTAACCGAATGCGAGCTGTCGATATTTCAGAATACTTGGATATTAAGAAACAGGCAGTTGAAGAGTTCAAGAGCGAAACTCGGATATTTTTAAGCAATCAAAAAAGCCCCATAGTGAACATTAAGGGGCACCTCGAAAACAAAGAGTTGTTCTACAAACAATAACTATGTTGCTTCTTATGGAAGCTGTTGTTAACGGCTGAGCAGGTTATTTCTAAAACGATTACTTTGCCGATGCATATTCTTGACAGATGAAGATGCTTGATAAAGATGCTTTTCTTGCTAATAAGTTAAATTAGAAGCTGCTTTTATCTAGAATTTTACTGAAAAGTTATAGAACATCTGCTGATTGCTCGAGATTTTTCTTCCTTACGGCTTTAAAAGCTTGTTTCTCTGCATAGTTCATAGCGCTAATTTTACGTTTTCTGGAGGGTTTTTATGAATGCAATTCGCTCAAGTGTCTCAGTGGTTATTGCAACGCTTAATGAGGAAGAGGGAATAGGACCAACTCTTGGTGAGTTGCAAAAAGTTCTGGATAATCCCTATTTGGTTGTTGTGGATGGCAACAGCGTTGACAGAACCATTGAAATAGCGAAAAATATGGGTGCAGACGTTTTGTTGCAAGAGGGGAAGGGCAAAGGAAACGCGATGTTTCAGGGATTTCAAAATCTAAGCTCAAAAGTGCCATTTGTTGTTTTTACTGATGCTGATTTTACTTATCCAGCTGAATATGTCCCGAAAATGGTTGAGATTTTAGAGCAAAATCCTTACGTGGGCATGGTTATTGGAAATAGGTTTAATGGTGAACATAATTTTGGTAAGTCGGTTACAAACCCGTTTTACGTGGGGAACAGGCTGCTGGCGTTTGCCCAATCAGTGATGAATGGTGTTAAACTTAATGATCCATTATCTGGTCTGCGTGTTGTCAGAAGCGAAATACTTGAAGGCTGGAAACCCAAGAGCAAAGGGTTTGATGTGGAAGCTGAAATGAACTCGATTGTTGAGCGTAGAGGTTACCGAATTGTTGAAATTCCAATTGATTATCGGGATAGAATGGGCGAGAAAAAGCTTAAGCTTAGACATGGACTATGGATAATGAAGAGGATTCTGGCTGAAAGTAATATTTTAGCAACCAAAAAATTTCTTTAATTCTTTTGTTTGGGTATTTTTAAATTTTTGTTAATTTTTAGAAGTGAAAATTTTGGTTACAGCTGGAATTATCGGTTTAGGCCACATGGGGCAACTTCACATGCTTAATGCTATGCGTGTGGATGGTGTTGAAGTTGTGGCGGGAGCTGATAAAAGTGAAAAAAACCGTAAGTATGCAGAAAGATTCCATGTTAAAACCTACGATGATTATTCTAAATTAATCGATGCTGAAGAATTGGATGCTGTCATTATTTCATTGCCGAATTTCTTAAAGAAAGAAGGCGTTTTTTACGCTGCTGAAAAGGGCTTGGATATTTTTTTGGATAAGCCTATTTCCCGTAATCTTGCTGAAGCGCAGGAAATGGTTGGAAAGGTTGAGAAAGAAAATGTTCGAATGATGGTCGGAGTGAATTATCGTTATTTTCCCTGTGTCCAGAAACTAAAGAACAGAGTAGATAATGGCGAAATCGGTGATACATTAATCGCAACTTCTGAATTAGTTCTTAACGGGCCTATTTCACATGCTGTTGTGCCTGTCCCAGTTCCAGAATGGTGGCTTAGCAAAGATTTAGCTGGCGGCGGTGCACTTTTGGATTTAGGTTATCATTTGATTGATCTTTTAAGTTGGTTGCTTGGCGATTTTGATGTGACTTACTCAATTCTGGAGAATAAGATGCATTTGTCTGTTGAAGATGCTGGAACAATCGTGTTGAAATCAAAAAGTTGCGATGCTACAGGGATTGTTAATGTTGGCTGGTTTTCAAAATCGATTTTTCCAGATTTCAATTTCAGAATTAATATGCATGGAACGGTTGGTTTTGATTCTACCGACCGTTATATTCCTGCTGATGCACGGATCAACGCTGTTAAAGAGGGAGCGCTGAATCTTATACGAAGAGTTGCTGGGAGAAAGCTCAGCTATCTTTCCTACACTTACTATTACTCGTCTTTCTACAAGATTATGGACTTGTTTTTTGACGCGTTAAAGAGCGGCGCGGAATTCCCGATTTCTCTGGAGAAACAGCTGGATGTTATGCGAATAATTGATTCGGCTTATCGCCTGAATAAAATTTCTTTGGATAAACATTCTGACATTGTGCAAATGATTGATTCAGAATATCACCTAAATGAGGTTAAATAAACGGCAAAGGTTGCTATTACGTCAGTAGAGAATCAGCAATTCTCTAGCAGTGAAATTGATAGTGCTGTAGAAAAAGCGATTGATAACTTGAATTACAATTTCAGTGGTATAAAAAATGTTGTTATCAAACCGAACCTTTGTTATTATTGGCCTGCTTCAACAGGTGAAACCACTGATGGGCGAGTAGTTTGTGCAGTAATAAAATACCTTAGAAAAAGAATAGGTAATGACTTTAACATTACCGTGGCAGAAGCCGATGCCTCTGCGATGAGAACAAAGTTTGCCTTTAGCGTTTTAGGCTATGATGAATTATGCCAAAAAAATAATGTGGCATTGAAAAACTTGAGCGAGGGAAACATAATTGAGAAAACAGTTGGTGTCGGTAAAACTGATGTGACCTTGCCCTTTAATGAAGTTCTTTTGAATGCTGATTTAATCGTAGATGTTCCTAAACTGAAAACGCATAATTTTGTCGGCGTCACATGTGCAATGAAAAACATTTTCGGTTCAATCTCTAAACCTAGAAAATACACCTATCACGACAACATCGTCAATGTGATTGTTGCCGCAAACAAGATTATAAAATCAGACATTGTTGTAGTTGATGGCTTAATTGTTCGGGGTTCATGTCCAAAGAAACTGGGCGTAATAATGGCAAGTGATAATCCCTTAACGAATGATTTTGTAGCGGCAAAAATAATGAGTTTCAACCCTAAAAGAGTTCCATACCTCAGTTTGGCAGCAAAAGAAAAGATCGGCGAAGCAGAAAACATAAGCATAATTGAAGACGGCGTTAAACTAGCTGAAATTAAAAAGAACTTTCCACATTACAGCCACACTATGCACTCGATTTCTTGGGGTGCGCAACTGAAATTGTTAAAAGCTTACACAGCGGTTTCGGGAGATGTTCTTCCTCCTTTTCTGGAAAAATAAACTAGAACTCCCATGCTTGAAAACCTAAAGCATCAAATGAAAAAATCACTCAAATAGTTTACTTTGAAATGGTACTAGATTTAGTGTTTGTTTTTTTAGTAATTGAGTTGAGTTAATGCTTTTTTTCTTAGCGGTTTGGTTTTTGTTTGGGGCTTTAGCTTTTGGGCCTCCAATATTCATTTTTTTGTATATGAAGCGTAAGTCTAATGCATCTTGGCCCACGAAGGTTGATTATGCCTATAAGCCTAAGGTTTCAATTATTATTCCAACGTATAATGAAGCTGGCATCATCGGGTATAAACTGGATAATTCAAGCAGGCTAACATACCCCAGAGACCTATTCGAAATCGTTATCGTTGACAGCAACTCTACCGACGATACCGTAAAAATAGTCAAGGATTTTTCAGAAAAAGAAAAAAACCTCAACATCAAGCTTCTGGTTGAAGGAGAAAGAAAAGGAAAATCTCACGCCCTGAACAACGCATTAGAATACTGCAAAGGCGAAATAATAATAGTTTCAGATGCAGATTGCTTTTGGCCATCAGATATCCTTGAGAAAGCCCTACCCTATTTAGCTGACCCGTCGGTTGGCGCTATCGGCGGACCAAAAATTCTTTTCAATTCAGAACAAACATGGATCACAAGAATGGAAGAAAACTATCTAAAATCTGCCAATTACCTAAGGCTTGGAGAATCTAAAACTGGATCAACCGTTTTTTTTGAAGGAGGCTTTAGCGCCTTCAAGAAGGAAGCTCTTGGTAAATTTGACCCTTATGGCACAGGTTCAGATGATTGCGGCACCATCATTAGCGTCATCGAAAAGAATTATCGGGCTATGCTTGTAAAAGAAGCAAAATTCTACTCAAGCTTTCCAGCAACTTTCCGCGGAAAAATCAGCATTAAACTTAGGCGAATAAATCAGCTTGTAAGAGTGTTCTTGAAATATCTTGATTTGCTGGTTAAGAGAAAAGTTAAGTCAACGAAGAGTACAGTTGTCCCAAACACGCTTCTCTATCTGGTCTCACCAATCGCATTTGCCATTTCTTTGGTTCTAACAACCTATCTGGTGCTGTCTTACCCATTGCTCTTGTTTTTCTTTTTACTGCTGTTTGCACCTCAAGTTAGGTTTTATTTTTACCAGATTTTCGAAAACTACATTTTGCTTTTCGTTTCAATCTTGGCAGTTTTATTTGGGCAAAAGTTTTCAGTCTGGGCACAGCCTGAGGATAGGGTCTGGCTTACCAGAGAGAACTTGTCTTCTTACCACTTGATTTAGACAACTATTCTCGATGACGATATGCTTTCTTGGCTAGTGGGCAAAGCTGCAAGTGTAAGATTTCAAGAAGGATAAGTTATGGAGCCTCTTGTTACCGTGGGTATTTGTGTGCGTAATGGCGAGAAGATGCTTGGAGATGCTGTTAACAGTGTTATCAATCAAGATTTTCCTCGTGATCTGTTACAGATAGTCTTTGTAGATGATGGCAGCAAAGATAAAACACCTGAAATAATTTCTGATTTCGTCTCGAGGCTTGGCGACCAAGCGAAATGCATCACAACCGGTTGGAGGGGGCTTGGAAGTGCTAGGCAAACCATTGTTGAGAATGCGTCTGGAACCTATATTGTTTGGGTTGATTGCGATATGGTTCTAACTAGGGACTTCATCCATAGGCAAGTCGAATTCATGGATGCTAACCCCACAGTTGGCATAGGAAAAGGTAGGTATGGCGTAAATAGAAAAGAGAATTTGGTTGCAGCTTTGGAAAACATGGATTTTCTTATAGATTTTTCTGGTGAAATAGAGACAAAGTCAAAATTTCTTGGAACAGGCGGCTGCATATATCGGCTTAAAGCGATCAAAGAAGCGGGAGGTTTTGATAAGAACATTAAAGGCGCGGGAGAAGATATGGATGCTGAAAATAGGATTAGAGAAAAAGGCTGGAAACTTTATATTACGAACGCTGTTTTCTTTGAAAAACGCCGGGAAACCTGGAAGTCTCTATGGGATGAGTATTTTTGGCGTGGATGCAGCTGGCAAATGCTTGCCAACAAAAATAGAGAAATGGTTAATCTCGCCAAGTTATTGCCGCCAGTCGCGGTGATGGTGGAGCTTACAAAGGTTCCTACAGCATATAAGCTGACGCATCAGAAGAAAGCTTTCTTGTTACCTCTCCATTACGTCTTTAAAAGAATAGCTTGGTTTCTAGGGTTTCTGAAAAGCCCCAGCTAGTTGTTCAGAAAAATTAGAAGAATCATCAAAAGCTAAGCTGAAAAATATGCCGCAGACAGGTGCCACAGACAGGTCATGTTTTAAGCTGCAAACATTTTCAGAGAAGGATAAGTTATGGAGCCTCTTGTTACCGTGGGTATTTGTGTGCGTAATGGCGAGAAGATGCTTGGTGATGCTGTTAACAGTGTTATCAATCAAGATTTTCCTCGTGATCTGTTACAGATAGTCTTTGTAGATGATGGAAGTGAAGATAAAACTCCAGAAATAATTAGAGAATATCTATCTTTTTTTGGTGATCGCGCAAAGTTTTTCCAAACTCCATGGAAAGGCTTGGGTCATGCAAGAAATTTGATTACGAATAAGGCTGATGGAAAATATCTGCTGTTTGTCGACGCAGACGAGATATTAACAAGCGGTTATATAAAAGCACAAGTAGAGATGATGGAAAAAAATCCTCAAGTTGGAATAACGTCAGGAATATTCAAAACCGTTCCTAGGAACTTAATTTTGAATCTTGAAGTTGCTCCATTCATTGTTAATCAAAGAAACTATAATAAACCAAAAAATTTCATTTGGAAAACTGACAAATTAATAGGCACTGGCGGCACAACATTCCGTGTTAAAGCCTTAAAACAAGTCCATGGATTTGACGAGAGCTTCAAGGGCGCTGGAGAAGACACTGATTTAGTTTTAAGAATCAAGAAGGCAGGCTGGTTGATTCAGCCTAATACGGCGGAATTGTATGAACTGCATGGAGGATTATCTAAACCAAAAGACTTATGGAAAAAATACTTCTGGTACGGGTATGGCTGCCAAAAAACCTTCCGGCAAAATAGAGAGGCTTTTTCGCTACCTCGCATGTCTCCCATAGCGGGGTTGGTCGCGGGCGTATTTTATTCTTTTCCCGCTTACAAGTTTTTGCACCAAAAACAGGTTTTTCTATTGCCCATTCATTTCGGGCTGAAACTTACCGCTTGGACGTTTGGTTTCATGAAAGGTCAAATTGAAAAATGAATTTTTGTTTATTTTAAATCCATTAACGTTCATTGTCGACTTTAGCGCCAAGGCTTGCAAAGTCAACTTAACAAGGTTTACAAAGTAGCATTGCATAGAGGCAGCAAACGTGTGTTCCACTGCTTAGCAAGCGAACGAAAAACCGTAAATACCATCAAACCAGCCGGATGAACTCAATGGTCGCAGAGTCTAAAAAAATGGCTGATTTTGCAATTGCCATTCCAACCCTAAATCGCGCGGAAGTCATAGAGGAACTTTTACCGTCTATTTTGAAACAAACTGTGCTTCCTAAAGAAGTTATTATTGTAGACGATAGCAAAAACAAAGAAACAGAAAATTTGGTTAAGCGGGTGCTGAACGATTTTTCCCGTGAGAACATTGAAATTAAGTATGTGCGTGGCAAGGGGCAAGGATTGGCCGAAGCCAGAAACATAGGAGTTACTCATTCAACAAGTGAGATTCACTGTAGCTTGGACGATGACGTTGTTCTGGACAAAGATTACATAAAAGAAATAGTCAAAGTTTATGCGGCTTATCCAAACGCTTTGGGTGTTGCTGGGTATATAATAAATCAATCGCCCTCTGCCCGTTCAAATGCCATTAACAGACTATTTCCATCTTTCTTCGAAGAACAGGATAAGTGCAGAGTGCTTCCGACTGGAATTTCATATCCTTGTCCTTTGACCCGCATAATTAATTGTGAATGGCTCAGCGGAACAAATTCTAGTTATAGAAGAAAGATACTAGAGCAGTTTAAATGGGATGAAAATTTAAAAAGATACTCACTTTGCGAGGATATGGACATCTCGTACAGGATACAGAAAAGTCATCCTAAGTCTTTATACATGACCCCTTATGCAAAAGTGATCCATAAAAATTCCGAGCGGGCTAGGATAAGCAGTGAATACAGAACGCATATGGAAATATCTTATCATACCTATTTCTTTTTCAAGAACATGAAACAAACCCCATGGAACCTCGTTAATTTCGTTTATGGCATTTTTTTTGGCCGCTTCATTGCCAGCCTTCTGAATAAGAATGGTAAGTCTCCTATTTTCACAATCAAAGCAGAATGTAACATGGTAAGAAATTTAAAAGAAATAAGAGAAGGTATCTTTGCCTCTTTTGAACCAAAATAAATTTTTGGTCCAGATATTTTCTGTATAAATATTTGCCCCTGATTCGGCGTAGTTCTGCTACATGAAGCCTATCAGCCAACAATAAAAAATAGTTTAATTTTGGTGAACAGGAAATGGATCTTAACCAAAGGTATCTTTCGCAGCACTTTCTTGGCATTGTGGTTTTACTACAAGTTATAATGTACATTTCGCTTTTTCTTAATTTTCCTTTTGTTAGAGAAGTAGTAGGCCTTTTTTATCTGACTTTCGTCCCAGGCTTTATCTTCATTAAGCTTTTAAAACTTGAACTAAGCACACTTGAATTCATTCTTTACTCAGTCGGCTTCAGCATTGCTTTTCTTATGCTTTCAGGACTGATAATAAACGAGTTTGGTCCACTAGTTGGATTTAGCTTTCCGCTTTCCACTTTGCCCTTATCCTTATTCATAAATACCCTAATACTTGTAGGTGCATCAGTAGCTTACCTAAGACTGGGAAAAGAAACACAAGATTCGAATCCTCAACATCTAAGCTTTTCGCCTTCATTTTTGCTTTTAGCTTTAATTCCTCTCTTAAGCATTGTGGGCGCATACTTTGTAGACGCAACAGGAGACAGTTTCTTTTTATTAATCATGATTGTATCCGTTTCTCTGCTGTTTACTGTTGTGGCGTTTTATGAAAAGTCCACAAGTATTTACCCCTTCGCCATACTTATGATCGCTATAGCGCTGCTGTTTCAGACTTCCTTAATATCTAACTATATACAGTCATATGGAGGCGATTCTCCAAACGAACTTTATCTGGCTGCAACAACCCAGCTCCTTTCTCACTGGAATCCAATATTTTCTGTGCCCTCTGACTTTGTATATGGCAGATACAACGCAATGCTTAGCATCACTGTCCTTCCGACAGTTTACTCAAACATGCTTGGAATGTCTCTTACCTGGGTTTACAAAATAATTTATCCTCTCATTTTTGCCTTAGTCCCTCTTGGTCTATACCTTTTATGGAAGCCATATATCGGTAAGAAATTTGCTTTTTTCTCGGCTTTCCTTTTCATGGCTGATATGACGTTTTACACTGAATTGACGGCGTTAAACCGGCAGATGATCGGTGAATTATTTTTTGTCTTATTACTGCTCGTGTTATTAAACAAGAAAATCAAGCGAGAAGTTAAATTCATAAGTTTTGCCGTCTTCAGCGTTGGTTTAATTTTTTCCCATTATGCATTAGCAGCAATTTTCCTCTTTCTAATTTTTGCTGCATGGCTTGCATCGGTATATCTAAAACGCCCAAGTTTTAATTTGCAATTTAGCATGATTGCATTTTTCTTCGTGGCAATGTTCGGTTGGTATATTTTCGCTTCGGGCGGGGTCGTTTTTAACAGTTTCACCTCGATTGCAACTCGAGTTGTTACTGAATTCGGGGGGTTTTTTGACCTAGCATCTAGGGGAACAGGAGTTTTAACTGGATTAGGCTTAGCTCAGTCTCCTTCGATGCTTAATACTGTCAGTAGAGCGTTCGCATATTTGACTGAACTCTTTATTGCCATTGGCATAGCTGCTTTAATTTTGAAAAAAACTCATTTTCGTTTCGAGAGAGACTACAAAATATTCAGTGTAATTGCTTGTGCTCTTTTAGTTGCCTTAATTGCAGTTCCAGGATTAGCTAATGTTTTAAACATGACGCGGTTCTACCATATACTGCTAATGTTCTTAGCGCCTTTCTGCATAATAGGCATGTGGACGTCTGTCCAGTTCGTCTTCAAGCATGAGAAAATAATACTAGTTTCATTATTGATTGTTGCTGCATTAGTTCCATATTTTCTCTTTCAGACAAATTTCGTTTATGAAGTAGCTAAAACTGAAAGCTGGTCTATTCCACTAAGCGAATACAGAATGAACCCCTTGCAGTTATACTACGACTACGGCTACATTGACACTCAAAATGTGTATGGCGCAGAATGGGTTTCTAATAATTTTCCCTACCAAAATAATACTCTTATTGCTGATAATGCATTCGATACCTCGTTAATTGCTTATGGTCTTATCTACCCTGGGTACATTGGAAATCTCACGAGTACTGCCGTTGTATATCCTGGTGAATTCGTATGTTTGAGTTACCTTAGCGTCAACTATGAAAAATTAGTATGGAACGGCACGCTGTCGCCAGTTCTTAATCAAACCGATCTTATTTATTCAAACGGCGGCAGCGAAGTCTATGAAGCCCCAGTCGGATAATAAAATGGATTACTCGCCGATTTCTTTCGCGGCGAGCATCCACGTTCAGGTTCTGTTGCCGTTATAAATGTTGGCTGGTTCTCTCAGATTCTTCTATAATGAAAAAACCGGTATTGACGCCTCCAAGGATAAAGCTTTAGAGATGGGTAAATCTTCAACGACAGGAACTTACACCAATTAAATTGGCTGGTGCAGTCAACCAAGCAGATATTGATAATTTAAAAGCTATGTCTTCTGGCTTGGGAATAGTTTCAAAAATTAAGTTTTCCCTTACTTTTTATGCGTAAAATGTGTAGAACAAGCAATGCAAAAAAATTTTACTCGAAAGCAGTCACGATTTATAATAAACCTTAAACATAACATCATATAATTGTAAAACGTAGGCGACTTTTTTAAAAATTAGTAACGGAAAAGTGTTTTGTAGGTTGAAACCCGTACATAAAAATAGTAGTAACTCGTCAACGATAGCACTGTTATTTTTAGTCATAGGGATTTTCCTGTTGGTTTGCTCTATGCTTTTTGGATTGCAAGTTGCAGCTTTTATCGGGTTAGGGTTAACTTTTTGGGGCGCCCTTTTTGCTCTTGCAAGAAGCGGAAAATACGTTGAAAGCAACCTTCTGGATGCAACTGCAAAATCCGCTTATTCTACAATTGACCGAATGATTAACGACTTAAAATTTAACGGTCAAGGATACTATATTCCTGCTCACCTTAAAGACGCCCACCATTCAGGGCATCTCAAAAACCAAAAAGAACCAGTCGTTTTTATTTCTGGAAACTTCGATGGAAAGCCATCGGTTGATGATTTAGCCGCAGACAGATTTCTGAGTGAAAAAACGCATGGTGCATTTATCAATTCGCCAGGTTTTGATCTTATGTCTCAAATAGAAAAACAGTTACAATTAGATTTCAGCAAATTTCCAATCGAAGAATTGACGGAAATTTTACCAAGCTGCTTAACTGAGACATTTAATCTAGCTAAATCGGCTGAAATGTCTGTCGTGGAAAACGGCGTTAGTTTTAAGGCAACGGGCATTTTGTATCGGAGCTTGTACCGTGCAGAGCCCCCTTTGAAGAGCGTAAGCATCTTAGGCTGTCCAGTTGTAAGCGCTGTTGCCTGTGTACTCGCCAAGAGTTCAGGTAAAACAGTCACCATTAAAGAGCAGGTTTTATCACCCAGTAACTGTGGTGTTCAGGCAGTATTCAATTTTATTTAAAGGGTAAGAAGCAATGATTTTTCCACTAAGCTCATCTGATATTAGTTTGTGGCTTGCAGTGACAGCTGTAATACTTCTTACCACCTCTGAACTGCTATATTCGTCTCCTGATTATTCTGCAAGAATTGCCGTTAATAGGCAATTTTTACGGATGGCTGCTATTGGGTGCGGTTTAGCTTTTTTCGTAACAGTCGTCATGCGCGTTATGGGTTTTCTTTAACGGTTCATGCACAATAATGACTGTAAGTGTTTCAGTAAGAAAAAATGAAAGCTAAACTAAATTAAAGTGTTTTTAGCGTAAACTGTGCTCGCTAGCTGTTCTGTCAACTATTTGGTTGACGGCTGGCGTCCACCTAAACTTAAATACACTTGTATCGAACAGTTTTAGGATTCAGCACTTCTTCGCTTACTTCAAATCCATTCTTCTTTCATAGCATAGAATTAAGCTAGATTTGTTGTTTGTATGTAGAAACTGTTGTTTTTTCAAGCAATATTTATATGAAAAGTGATGATTCAAATCAGTCTAACTGTCCTGTTAGGCGTTGGGTCAATTTGAACCGCACATGTAAAAACCTCTTGGCGGTAAAATAAATGCCGCTAAAAACCGTAAAGAAAGATGCAGCAGATGCTTTAACGTTAGAATGGGTCTTGCACGTTAAGAACTACAAGTTAACCCTTGACAAAAAACGCTGTGTTGGCTGCCAAATATGCAGTTTAGCTTGTCCTAAAGAAGCCATAAAAACACAGAGGCAACCTAAAATTCAAGGGGAAAAAGCCAAAAAAGCCAAAGTGGACATTGATTTGGCAAAATGCAATTTCTGCGGTATCTGCGATGTTACCTGTCCGTATGGTGCAATCAAAGTTACTTTGAATGGTGCACATGACCTTTCTGTCTTGGAGAAAGAAAGTTATCCGCAGCTGGTTCGCGACATAAAAGTTGATACAAGCCAGTGCCAGAAAGCATGTGTAGAATGCGAAACAGCATGTCCGCTGTCACTCATAAAAATTTCTAAAATTGGTTATGATGGCAAACCAGTCAAAAACTTTGAGGCTTTATCGCCGAGCGAGAAAAAACGCGTCCAACTCACCCTTGATATTCAAGAGAATTATTGTCCAACATGCAGAGTATGCGAGTTCAAATGCAGTCCAGGTGCAATAAAGGTCAAAAAAGCCTTCGAAGGAATAATCGCTATTAATCAGGAGAAATGCCCTGAAGGCTGCCAAGACTGCCTTGACGTTTGCCCCATTCCAGGTGCATTAACGCTGGGCGAAGACAAGAAAGTTCATGTTAACGAATTATTCTGCACTTACTGCGGCGCATGCAGAAACGTTTGCCCAGTGGATGGAGCCTTAACGGTTAAACGAACAACGATCCACCACACCCCAATTCATTCGGGCACATGGAACAAAGCCCTGGAAAGACTAACTTCGCCAACCGATGCCGCTAAAGAACTTAGAACCGTCGCTGGCGAGAATAGGCATAACGCAGTTTCCAAAAGATTCAGCTTATAGGAGATAGTGAAATGAGCAACCCAGAAGCCTCAAAACAACCCGAAACCCAAAAACCAGAAGAACTACGAATCGGCGTTTTCATCTGCCACTGCGGCATGAACATCGCAGGCACCGTGGACGTGCCTGCAGTCGCCGAGTACGCAAAAACCATACCTGACGTAGTCTACGTTAAAGAAAACCGCTACACCTGCGCTGACCCGGGACAAGAAGAAATAAGAAAAGCAATAAAAGAACACAGATTGAACCGTGTCGTCGTAGCCGCTTGCAGCCCAAGGATGCATGAGCCAACATTTCGGAAAACCGTAAGTGAAGCAGGGCTAAATCCCTATGTGTTTGAAATGGCGAATATACGTGAGTTCGCTTCGTGGTGTCACCCTAGTACTCCAGAAGAAGCCACAGCAAAAGCAAAAGATACCATTAAGATGGCTGTGGCCAAGGCGAGGTTGCTTAAGCCTCTTGAAACCATGGAGGTCCCTGTAACCAAAAACGCCTTGGTTATCGGCGGCGGCATTGCCGGCATCAACTCCGCTCTGGATTTGGCGAATATGGGGTTCCAAGTATACCTTGTCGAGAAGAACATGAGCATAGGAGGACACATGGCACAACTCGACAAGACTTTTCCAACTTTGGATTGCAGCATATGAATTGAAGGACCTAGGATGGTGGAAGTACTGCGCCATCCTAAGGTCCAAGTAATAACCAATGCGGACATCCTTAAAGTTGAGGGGTTTGTAGGCAATTTCAGGGTTAAAGTTCGCAAGAACCCGAGATATGTTATGGCTGAAAAATGTACTGGTTGCGGAGAATGCAAAGACGCCTGTCCAATAGAATATCCTAATGAGTGGGATATGAACTTAGGCTTAAGAAAAGCCATCTCCATTCCGTTTGACCAAGCCGTGCCTCTCATCTACTCGATAAACAGGGATTACTGCATAGAGTGCTTCAAATGTGTGGATGCCTGTGGCGCGCGTGAAGCCATCAACTTTGACCAAAAGCCAGAAGAAGTTGAATTGGAAGTTGGAACAATCATAGTAACAACAGGATGCGACATTTATGAACCATATGATGACCCCAGGTACGGCTATGGAAGATACGATAATGTACTTACAGCTCTGGAGTTTGAGAGACTCATCACAGCAGGCGGCCCAACAGCTGGACACGTAGTCCGCGCATCTGATGGAAAGAGACCGAAAAGCGTTGCCATCATTCAATGCGTCGGTTCAAGAGACGTAAACAAGTACGAGTACTGTTCAGGTTTCTGCTGCATGTATGGGCTGAAAGAAGCCATCCTTCTGAAAGAACACTACCATCATGAAGTGGAAGTCTACCTTTTCTACATAGATATACGCACTCCCTCCAAAGGCTATGAAGAATTCTATCGAAGAGCCCGTGAAATGGGAATCAACTTCATCAGGGGAAAACCGTCCCAAATAATGGAAGACCCAAAGACCAGAAACTTGGTTATCCGAGCAGAGGACTCGACGCTGGGGCAGCCCATCGAAGTCGAAGCGGAACTCGTTGTGCTAAGCACAGCCGCCATACCCAGCAAGGGAGCTGAAGAATTGGCCAGTATTCTCCACATAACGCGGGGATCAGACGGGTTCTTCATGGAAAGTCACCCGAAACTCAAACCAATGGAGACACCTATGGACGGAGTATTCCTAGCAGGTGCTTGCCAAGGACCAAAGGACATACCCTACAGCGTAGCCCAAGGAAGCGGCGCGGCAGCAAAAGCTGCAACCATCCTTTCCCAACCGAAATGGAAGATAGAACCGATTGTCTCGATAGTCGACATCGCCAAATGCAGAAACCCGAAAGCAAAGTGCGGTATATGCGTGAAAAGCTGCCCCTTCGGAGCCATAACTGCAGTTGAGGGGAAACCAGCCCAGATTAATGCAGCTCAATGCCATGGCTGCGGAACATGCGTGGCTGAATGCCCACAAGACGCTATAACTCAGATGCACTTTACGGATGAACAAATACTCTCACAAATCAGAGCTGCTCTAGAAAGGGATCCTGAAGATAAGATACTGACGTTTATGTGTAACTGGTGAGGTTACGCCGGCGCGGACCGAGCGGGGACGAGCCGGCTGGAATACCCTCCTACTACAAGGGCGATACGGGTAATGTGTACTGGACGGGTAGATCGGGACTTCGTTATAGAGGCATTTAGGCTGGGAGCCGGAGGGGTACTGATTACCGCCTGCCATCTTCCCAGCGACTGCCACTACATCTCTGGAAACATTAGGATGAAGGCGCGCATGGATGCCTTAGCTGGTATGCTTCAAAAGCTTGGGTTGAGCCCGGAAAGATTCAAGGTTGAATACGTTTCATCGGCTGAAGGAGAGAAATTCGTCCATATAGTCAAGGAAATGAGCGCCCAAATGAAGGCACTGGGAAAAGAAAAGATACTAGCGGAAAACGCAAAGCTTCGTCCAACCTTAGAGAACATGCTGAAACGCAAAGCAGCAGCCCCAGCCCCTGTGGCTAAACCCTCCGTTCAAGCAGCGGCAAAGTAGGCAAAGAATTCGTTCTTGAACCATTGCGGTAAAAAGCGGGCATGATTTTACCGAGTATATTCAAGGGTTAAGATGTACTCAGTAGCTAATTTTTCATTGATGATAAGTCTTAAATCTGCATAGCGCAGAAGTAGACAGATTCTTAGTCAAGAAGCTTTGACTTAACTCAGTCAAGGAATCTTTACGAATAGCCTTTTATCAGTGTACGTTATCTCAAAATTTACTACGAGTGACATAAATGAACAATAGGCTAAAAAAATTAGCTCCATTACTAACCTTTGATGCTGTCCTTGGTCTGTTGTTCATAGTTTCGAATATTTCCATATGGAGCCTTATTAATTCAGAAGTCATGCAGTTTGGGCTGTGGGATGTTTATATTAAGACATTTAACATTAACCCTCTTCAAATTGCGGTTTCGTACATGGAACTTAGTAATGGAAATGTGTTGTCTCCGTCAGTTGGACCGACAATAACAAATTATCCTTTCATTCTCTTCTGGATTCTTCTATTAGGAAACATCGGCTTTGTCGTTAGAATGTTACAAAAGGCACAGAAGAATCCTTACATGCTAAGAAGATTGGTGCTACTGCTAATCTTTGATGCTTTAGCAAGTTCGCTGTTTGTTTTTTCAAATATTTCCATATGGAATACTATTAATTCAGAAGTTATGCAGTTCAATTCAACTGACATTTGGATTAAGACATTTAACATTAACCCTCTCCAATTTGCAGTTAGATACTTGGGCACCGAAGACCATTTTTGGACTTCGAGAGGGGTCGGTCCAACAATACCGAATTACCCTTTTATCCTCTTTTGGGTTATTCTGCTGGGAAACATAGGTTTTGTTATTTGGGGCATTACGAACTCCACAGAAGAGTCCGCAGCAAATAAAGCCGTCATTCGTGAATCAGTTAACGGCTAAAGCTAAAGCGAAAATAAAGATATTACATGTCGTGATAGTATTGGTAGTTTTAGGGGTAGGACTCTTTTGTGGTGGTTTTTATAACTATCCTGTAAGTCAAGTGGAATTTCGACAGATAGCAGGTCAAGTTACTGTACCGATTGCATTTGCACAATTTCCTAACTTCCCATTCTATGTCTTTGTACTCTTTTTAATAGTAAATGCTTGCTTCATAACAAAACTGCTAATGAGCAAAGAAACAAAATAGAGGGTACTTCTTAGACCAAAATACAGCGCATCAGATAAGTTTTCATAGTACATTAAGAAGGTCTTAAGGTCTATCTTTTAAGTTCTCTAACTTTCAAGGTCTAAAAGCCAAGTTTCTCTAAGGCTCTAAAGTCATCTAACTACTTTTAAGAAGTGGGGAGAACTGAAAGCATGATTAAATTATTCTGTCTATACCTAATTTTTATCACTTAACAGTATCTGCACCAGCCGCAATGATTGGTTGAAAGCTCGGGCAGATGCGTTAAAGGGAATGTTGGAGACCTTAGACAGAGTCCACTACGGTTCAGAACGGAATATGTTTATGTTGGCGAGAGAATACAGAAATCGCACTCATAAGCCAACGAGAGAGACGAGACAAATTATTCAACAGCTGAAGGCATCGATTGAGGGCGTCCCACGGCTAGGTGGTCCTAGCATCGGACTTCAAATCCGGTGAGCTCGCAAGGTCTCGGAATCCGATTAGCCTTGGACGCCGCCACTAGATCACTGCAAAATCTGGCAAGAAATTCACTTGAAAGGATTTACGACGTTTAGGAAGCTATATTTCTTGAAGTCATCGACATTTTCTGTATAAATGCATTCCACTTTGTTATCTTTAGTTGTGACAGCCATGGCGCAGTCGAAGATTTTGCCTTTAGTCACTTTCATTTCGTTCGCCAACCTTAAAACGTCCATGATTGCATTCGATGCCGGATTAATCTTCTCGATTTCGCTACATTCCCAAAAGTCTAAGCATACATTTACGGCTTCACTTAATTTCATGGGAGACTCCACTCTCTTGGGATTCGTGATTACCGCAAAAAACTCATATATCACTTGTGAAGTCAAACATGCATCAAGTTTTCCAGTCATTGCATCCTCAATTACGGCGCTGGCGCGTTTCTGAAAAGGAGATGACTTATTATGGGCATGAACAAGGATATTGGTATCAAGTAACGTCTTCGTAGATTTCCTCTCGCGAAAGTTTCCCTTTTATTTTCCCTAAGTCAGGTGGATTCTTAAGTCTTTTAAGAATTCGGGCTGCTGCATCGCAGCTGCGTGCAATTTCCAATTTGGCTACCCCTTTCTCGACAACTTCGATGCGCAATACGTCGCCTTCAGCTAGTCCCAGCCGTTCTTGAACTTTGCGTGGGAGGTATATCTTATCTTTATAGAACGTGGTTTCAGTCATGCACTCACCATTTACCCAATAAGTTGGGCAAAATATAAGCGTTTACCCAAAGACTCACCCAAACTCCTGTGAAAAAAGTAGCAGAAGCTTGAAAAATGCGTATGAGCGATAAAGCCGAAATATAATCAATGAAAGCCGTAGAAGCTTAGAATGGGTCACTGCGGTTCAGAGCGGAATATGTTTATTTTGGCGAGTGAATACAGAAATCGCACTTCAAGACAAATTATTCAGCAGCTGAAGGCTTCAATTTGAGGGCGTCCCACGGCTAGGTGGTCCTAGCATCGGACTTCAAATCCGGTGAGCCCGCAAGGTCTCGGGGTCCGATTCCCCTTGGACGCCGCCACTACGACACCGTCTTCAAAACCTTGTCCAGCCTCTCTGCCGCCAAGGTGATTTCGTTTTTTTGTATTCCTATGCTGGCGTCGAAGTTGATGTAGGACGAGATATACTGTGGGCAGCAGACGCCGTAATCATTTTTTTCCAGCGCTCTTGCACCGTTGACCCTTGCCGCGTACAAGGCTTTGCCTATTTTCTTGGCGTCTCTTCCATCCAGCGTCATAGCCACGGATATTGGATTGTAAACATTCAGCACACGCTGCCCATGCTTTTCCGCAACTTCCTTCAGGGATGATTCAAGGAACTTCCTGTTTTCTTCCTGCTGGGTTCTCAGCTTCTCGTAGCCTTCTAATCCTATCGACAGTACGGCTGCTAGGAACTGCGCTATGGGAGCGGCTGTTGCCCTACCTGCATAGGTTTCAGACACGGCGTCTAAAAATTCTTCATTAGACGAAGCGACTATTGCTCCTCCGACTGGGGTGAGGAAATTCTTGTCTGTGCTCTGGATTACTGCGTCCACGCGTCCTGCGTCGACTGCGCCTCTTACGAGTTTCATGATTTCGCGGCTCTGCACTCCGAAGGCGTTGTTTATGATATGCGGTACTTTTTTCTCCTCCGCGATCTTTGCAATATCTTTGATTTTATCTGGTTCTCTGGGCGCAAAGAAAGTGGTTGTTGACAGAATTGCGGCAGTGTTTTCGTTAACTGCTTTTTCTATCTCTTCGGGGGGAACGTTTACTGCGTCTCCGCAAACTTCTCCTTTAACTATTTTTTCTTTGAGACCTGCAAGATGAATCGCCTTCAGTGGAGTCTTATGGTCAATCTGCGGGTAAACAACCTCTTTTCCCTTGGTGAGGTCTCTTGCAGCGCACAGGGCAAGGGCAAGCGTCATTCCCGTTGCCATAGGAAAAACCACTGCCTTCTTGATGTTTGGGGCTCCGAACCTTTTCACGACGTCAGTTGCCAATTTGTTAGCGAAGAAATACATGAGAGATGCACCTGCCGCCTTAGGCTGGGCTTCGGTCAAATCACCTGACCTTCCTACCCCATGATGAAATCCAGCTGCCAGCTTTGAAACTGCCGGGGATGCAACCCTGCCCTCTCTTTCGCCCAAAAAAACTGCTTTGCCGTCCTTGTCCGAATCCATCGTAGACAGTAAATTCAGGAATCCTTCGATTTGGCCGTCTTTCCATCCTTCTTGGGGTATTCTTCTTTGCTCGAAAAGCAGTTTTATCGGCTGAGACTCTGTGCCTAACACTGTTAGGCCTCTATCAAGTATGCTCTTGGGGATTGTGTCCTTCAACTTATCAAACGGATACATGAGACATACCTCTTGCGCTCTCGAGACTCCTTGGCAGTAAATGCTGATTGTTCTTTTATTGCTTTGTATATTGTGTTTCTTTTGGCAGGCAAATTGTTCTTGACAACATGCATCTGAGCGACCTGAAAATCATCGAAGTCTGATGCGACAGCATTATTAACAGAAGATATGATAGACAGTAGGGGAAAACGGGTGTCACAGAGTTATCCTTACCTACTTATAATGTGCGGATTGCCTAGTTCAGGAAAGACCACCATCAGCAAAAACGTCGCTTCCTTGCTTGAGGACAAACATGGGATATCGACCATGGTGATTAGCTCGGATGATTTTCGGGATATGCTCTCGTATAGCTCCGAAGGATTCAAACCTGAACGGGAAGCATCGATAAAGGCTCTTTATGAGAAGGCGATTGCAACTGGTTTGGAGAATGGTTTTCTCGTCATCAGTGATGACCTAAACTACTACAAGTCGATGAGGAGCGAGCTTAGGCAGATTGCCAAACGATCAGGCTCTGACTATGACATAGTCTTTGTTGACACACCAGTTGAACAAGCCCTTAAATGGAACCAAGAACGAGGATCGCCCATACCGTCATCCCTCATTGAGGAAATCAATCAGAAACTTGACGCACCGAAGGGTGATTACAAATGGGACACTCCTCTTGTTATTGTCAACCCAAGCAAGCAAAGTTACGAAGAGATCGCCAACATCATTGTTACCGCAGTTCTCAAGAGACTTGAAAACCCGATCAGGTCCAAGCCCAAAAAGGTTGTGGAAGACGAGAAGTCGCTAAGAGCGAGAGGCATAGAAAGGGAAACCCGAAAAGCCATGATGGAGGTCATGACGCGTTACAAGAATCCGGACTTGGGCATTTCTCTTTCCGCAATCAGAAAAGAAGTTGTGAAGAAGGCGCTGGCAGACGGTTCAAAGCCTGTGGATGCGGTCGAATTATTCCTCAGAGAGTCCAACGCGGTCGCAAAAAGCTACAGTATGACTGAAGATAAGGGCCTTATCCCCGTTCATGTCGGTCTTTTCGGGCATGTTGACCACGGCAAGACAATGCTTGCCAGGCAGTTGACTGAAAAACCTTCGACAGCTGCTCTGGACAAGGCACCGGACTCTGTCAGGCGAGGAATGACGCTAGACATGGGTTTCTCCGCTTTCACCTTAGGTCCGTATCTGGTCACTCTCGTCGACTTGCCGGGGCACTTCAGCTTGGTTAGGCATGCGGTGGCAGGTGCTAACATAATTGACTTAGCAGTTCTGGTTGTAGCCGCAGATGCCGGCCTCCAGGTTCAAAGTGTGGAGCATTTCTCGATAATTAAAGACCTCGGAATAAAGACTCTTGTAGTTGCTCTGAACAAGGTCGATTTGGCTTCTCCAGAGAGAATTGAGGAAGTCAAGAAGAAAGTCGTACTTCTTCTGAAAGGAACTCCATACGAGAACGCAAAGATTGTCGAGGTCTCAGGCTTAACGGGTAAGGGAATTGATGAACTCAAAAGCGCGCTGCAAGATTCTCTCAGTCCGCCTATTCGCCAATGGAATGGTCCGTTCAAGATGCCCATAGACCACGCATTCACCATAGCCGGAGTAGGAACTGTCTTAACTGGCACGATACACCGTGGGAAAGTTAAGGTGAAAGATATTGTTGAAATCAAACCCGTCGACAAAAAAGGTCAAGTGCGTTCGCTGCGATCATTCGGCGAGGACAAAGAGGAAGCTATCGCTGGAGAAAGGGTGGGCGTCGCTGTCAAAGACCTAAAACCTGACGACGCTCACAGGGGTTATGTAGCCGTTTCTCCTGGCTCCATCAGCTCTACCCGTCGTGTGATAACCGAATTAGAAGTGGACAAATACTATCTACGTCCGTTGAAACCGTATAGCGATGTAGACGTGTTTGTTGGTTCTTATGAAGTGTTGGGAAACGTTGTGCCTGGGGTCATAGAGGACGGCAAGTTCATTGTGAAGACCTCGGTGAAGGCTTCTGAAAAATGCCTAGTTTACATAGAACTCAGACAACAAGTCGTGGCGGAAAGAGGAGACCACACCCTCTTAATGAACCCTGGACTCCAACCCCGCGAATTCCGAATAATCGGCGGAGGAAGAATCACTGAAACAAACAACAAATTAGAATTCTTCTCAAAAAAGACCAAGCAAGGAACGGTAAGGCAAAAAAGAGAAGCCGACGAGTACTCAGTGAACGGTCTCTTCAGCACCTCGGAAGCTGCCTCCAAATTCGTAGGAAAACAAGTTGTTACTGCATCAGGAGTTACAGGCGAAATCAGGGCTTCACTGTCACCAGGCGAAGTCTCAGTCAAGTTCAAAGAACCAGTGCCCGAAGGCGAAAAAGTATTTCTCTATGTCTATAAAAAATTAAGAATCAAATAGCCAGTTTCCAAGCATATTTCCTGAATTTTTGAACTTAGGACCAATTAGTCCACAGTGTTACAACTTGTCCTCGCAATCTGATGAGGACCTGTTAACCTCACTACATCAGCGGTAACTACAAGATGAAAGCGCGCACAGACGCCTGAAAGGCATGCTGACGAAACTGGGCATGAGTCCAGAACGATTCAGAGTAGAATACGTTTCAGCGGCTGAAGGCATCCACTATGCTGAAGTCATCAAAGAAATAGACGCCCAAATGAAGGCATTAGGTAAAGAGAAGATTCAAGCTGAAAACGCAAAGCACAAACCAGTTCTCGAAAACATGCTAAAACGAAAGTAGCCGCGCTGCAAGTTTTCGTTTTTTCTTTTTTTTAGATGCCGTGCCTGTTCTTTTTGCTACCTGAGCCACTGGACAAATAGCATACCCCTCCTCCTCTACTTTCAATTTTGCTAGAGAAATTCAATTGCTAAGTGATAATACTGTAATTCTTGATATTAAATTGAGTATTAGTGAAATTATTTACCATGCTAGACCTTTTCCCCCGCAATAAAGAAACTTCGCTTTTCAACTTGCCCATTTCTACGCTTTTCAGATTTATACTCGCACACGCTTTGTTGTTTTAGCGACAGTCATTGTTGTTATATCGTGTAACTCTAACCCTGCATCAGTTAGAATTTTAAATACCTCTTTTTTGGATTTTCCCTCTGCTTTTATTAGTGCTACAAATACTCTCATCTTTTTCACCTTAATTTTCTATTTCTACGCTATACAGATTTAAGACTTATCATCAAAGAAAACTTAGCCAATTACTTGATTGGGTGGTGGTTGATATGGACCAAGATTGAGAGTAATTCCAGTACTAGCTACATAAAAGTCCATCGTCTGGACATATACACCACTGCCGGAGTCGTAGACGTTTACAACATATTGTCCTTCTTGCAAAGTAACATTTCCAGTTGGTTCCACCCTGTAATAACTTTCGCCTGCTGTTCCTAGAAAACACTTAGCTGCTGTTTTATTGTCTTGATTGAAAGTCACCAACAAACCTCTTGCGTAGTAATACATTTCATTAGTATTATTACCATACCCCCAACCATAATTCAAACTCTCCTTCACATATACTAAGAATTTCTGAGCAGGCGATGTTGAAGTCACTTTTTGAACTGGAGAGTAAGTTGACAAATAAGGATATGCTAATACAAGAATTACTAATGCACCTATAACAACTACAACAATAATCAATAATTCTATTCGGTCTATCTTATTTCCTCGGTTTCCTTTATTGTGTGCTACGCAGATTTAAGACTTATCATCAATGAAAACTTGGCTAATTATTTAATAAAAACTGTTTAGAGGGGAAAGGGAAAAATAAAGAATTAACTAAGTTCAGGGAAAAGGAGACTTTTAATCTTCTTCTTCAAGTTTTCTCTCTTTAATTTTGAGCGTGTTCTCGTCTTTGCTTATTACTCTGAAAAGCTCTGAGAGCTCGTGTTTATGCAGGAACTTTTTCAAAGTCACGCGTACATATTTTTTGCTTAGCCCCTCGCCTTCACCTGTCACTGTTAAGATTTTTGCGTCTGCCGCAACTTCTCCGCCTGTTTTCTCCTTAAGGAAATCCGCTAGCTTATCGATTAATTTAGCTTCATCACCTTTAAGATCTGAAGTATCAACTTTCATTTCAACCATTTTCAGTTCACCTCGATTCATGTCACGCCGATTTCTCGTGTTTAGCTTAGTTTTTCACAGCTACATTATTGATTAAGTTTTCCGCTTGAAAGTGTCAGTTCGCCCGTCGAGTCATTATCACAGCATAAGCTCTGTGACTCTAGTGCTCATCATCCAAAACATTAATCGACAACAAAACTTAAGACTCTTGTGCTAAAGCGCATTTATCCCAACAAAATTTTTTTATTATTCTCAAGCATATATTTAGTTGCAGAGTTGTCTAAGATATGGACCTTCTGGAAATTATCAAGAATAGAAGAAGCATAAGAAAATTCAAAAAACAAGACGTAACCCAAGACATTACTGAAAAACTTCTTGAAGCCGCAAGGTGGGCGCCATCCGCTGGAAACGTTCAACCATGGGCGTTTGTAGTTGCCAGCACACAGAAAATGAAGCAGAGCCTTTCAACGGCGGCTTTTGGGCAAAAAGACGTTGAAGAAGCATCAATCGTTTTTGTGGTTTGCGCTGATGAGAAGCTGGCTGAACAAAGCTATGGTGCGCGTGGTAAATCACTGTTTTGCCTTCAGGACACTGCGGCTGCAGTTCAAAATATCCTGTTAACCGCATATTCGCTTGGTTTAGGTTCATGCTGGGTTGGAGCATTCAAAGAGGATGAAGTAAGACAAGTCATTAAAGCCCCTAAAGAAATGCGGCCAATAGCCTTGATTCCAGTAGGATATCCAAACGAGGCACCCGCAGCCAGAAGTCGAAGACCAATAAGTGAAATAATGCATAAAGAAACCTTTTGACGCTAGCCGTACCTGCCGCCTCGATTAGCTAAGCAATCGGTTTAGTAGTTTCGTCATGAAATATAACAGGTTATCGTCGAGGAAATTGCTTAATTATGGCGAATGGTTAAGACATTTAAATTTCCGTTTAAATAATAGTAGGTGGAGGAAACCATTTGAAAGAGGAGCAAATTAAAGTTTTAAAAACTATGAATGAAGCTACAAGCCGCATGGACCTGACCACGTTTGCTAAAAAGGCGAATTTGAGTCCAAACGAAACTATACAGCAAATCCAAGAACTAGCAAAAGAGGGCTTTCTGCAAAGAAGCGGAAGCGGATATGGTATTACTGAAAAAGGAAAAAAAGCAATCAAGGCCTTCACGCCTCTTCCGGAAGAATTGAGTTTCCACTTTTACTTTGGCATCGATCAGCCTACAGACTTAACCGCGAAGACGCTGCAGGAGTTTTATAAGGCTATAAAACAGGTCAGCGTAGGTTCGCTTGAATTTCACGTCTACAGGGGCGACTTTGAAAACTGGCTAAAAGAAGCCTGCAAAGAACCAGAGCTTGCCAAAGAAATTGGAGACATTAAAGCTGCTGAGAAAAAGGGTGAAGAGCTTAGAGCCGAACTCTTGAAAGTGCTTGACGCAAAATATGGCATCCAAGAATTGATGTAAACTTCTACAGCTTCTTCTCGTTTAACTTAATCCACCAATTAGGAACTCTGGCTTTTTCAGCGTTGTCCCAGGGATCAAAGGGCTTAATATCCAAGATTGGTGTGCCGTCGAAGGCGTCTAAACCGCGCACAGTCAAAGTATTGCCTTCAACTTTTAACAACTCAACTAGTGTTAATCCGATGGGGTTTGGGCGAAGGTTAGTTCTAGTAGCGAAAACTCCAAGCAACGGCATATCCATTCTGCCTCTAGGGTGAACCTTCAATGTCATACGTTGCTCACTGGAAATTTGGTTGAGCCAAAAAAGCACAAACAAGTGTGAAAAACCATCAACACCCTCTAAGGCTTCAACCAACTCGTCACGAAGGATAATCTGTGAGATTCTGGATTTATCTTTAACCTCATCGCCCGCAGCTTCAGTCTTTACGCGACCTATCGGGTTCAAAAAGATTTTGTCTTGAAAAGTCATCGGTTAAATACGCCCACTTTTGAGTGAGCCCTAAAACTATATAAGCATTCTACTGAAATCTCGAATAAACCTGCTAACAGAAATCAAGCTAAAAATTGAAACTTAACTTTAACTTCTAAATTTAGCAGCGCGATTCGCAATTAACGTAGCCATAGCACCAGCAGCAACTCCAGCGTCAATGTTAACAACTGCCAAACCCAACGAACATGACTGAAGCATAGCCATAAGCGTGCTTACGCCTTTTTCGCCGAAACCGTAACTATTAGAGGTTGGAACCGCAATCACTGGTACATTAACCATGCCAGCAACCACTGAAGCCAAAGCGCCTTCCCTGCCCGCAACCACGATGATGACGTCAACATCCTTCACGATTAAGTCTTTTAGGGGTTGAAGAACCCTGTGAATCCCAGCCACACCCAAATCATACGATGTATAAACTTGGCAACCCATTTCTTCAGCAATCACCTTTGCCTCTTCAGCCACTGGAATGTCAGAGGTGCCTGCGGTTAAAAGTCCAATCTTTCCACCCGTGTTTTTTATGGCACGGTTTTTCTTTTTAATGATGATCATTCTTGCTTTCTCGTTAACTTGGCAAGTTGCATCGTCAGGCAGTGCTTTTTTGAGGGCTTGAATTTGTTCTTGACTGCATCTGCTCACTATTACTCTGCCATTTTCACTAAGCATCCGCAGGGTTATTTCAACTAGGTCACTTGTTGTTTTGTTCTCAGCTAAAATTATTTCAGGCACGCCTTTCCTGTGTTCCCTGTTAGCGTCAATTTTTGCCATGCCTTCAACTTCAGCGATAGCTAGCAGACGCAACAGTTTTTCTGCTTCCTCAACTGTCAACTCTTTTTTAGCGGTTTTTTCAAGAATCTCTTTCAACGTGGACATGATTTCGTTCACTTCCTCAAGAACCACAAGCAATATATCGTTTTTGCTTTTTTAATATATGCAAGCGGTCGAAACAGGATGACTGAATTTTCTAGAATAGTTATGATTGATTGCCAAGTCGCTGGAGTTTCTGGAGACATGATTCTGGGCGCATTACTGGACCTTGGAGCAGACGTAAACAAGGTTACTTCAGCCATAAAAAGTCTGGAGAACACAGATTACGGCTACAAGAATGTGGTGGTTGATATCAAGCAGGTTATGCGTAAAGAGTTCAGAGCCACCAAAGTCGACGTTACAGCCGAAGGAAAATCCAGAAAAGACGGGAAACAATTAATCGAAATCGTTGAAAAAACAGCGGAAAACCTCAGGCTTTCAGCCAAAGCAAAGCAGTACGCCTCAAACGTCATCCACACATTGGTTGATGCAGAAGCGAAACTTCACGGACATCATTTGGCTGATGCACATCTGCATGAGGTTGGGTTGGTTGATACTGCCGCGGAAATTATCGGTTCAGCAGTTGCCATGGAAGACTTGGGCTTCTTTAACGCTAAAATCTTTTCGTCCCCAGTCTCCGTTGGCGGAGGATTGTTCCAGTTCTCGCATGGCACCGTGTCAAGTCCATCTCCGGCAGCGCTTGCTATTTTTCAATCAAAGAGTTTTCCGATTAAAGGTGGACCTGTTGAGTCGGAGCTAGCTACGCCCACGGGAGCAGCAATAATAGTTAATTTAGCGGATGAAGTAAGCAGGTTTTATCCTGAGATGGCTCCCGTGAAGGTTGGTTATGGTGCAGGCGGCAAAGAGTTTCCTGAAATACCTAACGTTCTTCGAATAATCATGGGTAAACCTTTAGAAAACTTCTTGATGAAGGATCAGATTGCCGTGTTGGAGACTAACGTTGATGACGTATCAGGAGAAATCGTGGGGCATACCGTTGATCGGCTTCTTGCGGAGGGGGCAAAAGACGTAAGCATCGTACCCATGTACACTAAAAAGAATAGACCTGGACAGATTATCAAGGTAATCGCTGACCAAAAAGACACTCAGCGCCTCTCAGATGTACTGATTAATGAAACAGGCACGTTGGGAGTCAGAGTTTACCTCTGTGAAAGACACATTGTAACTCGTGAATCGTATTCTGTCGATTTGCTGATCGGCGGCGTTAAAGCACCAGTAAAAATTAAAGTTTCAAAAAACAGCGACGGAGAAATCATCCGCATAAAACCCGAATACGAAGATCTTAAACGGCTGGCGGAAAAAACTAATAAGCCTCTTAGAGAGCTTTCGGAGCTTGCAGTTTCGAAGGCAAAAGAGATTTTTAGCTAAATGACTTGATGTGCATGGAAAACTTAAGTTGTAAACTTGAAGGGCTCAGACATTTCATCAGGGAAAAAGGAAAGGACGGTGTGGTAATTGCTTTTTCTGGAGGCGTGGACAGCTCAACGTTGGCTGCTGTAAGCCATGAGGTTTTAGGTGAGAAGGCTGTGGCTGTTATTGCTCAATCTCCAACGTACACGTCTGAAGAGTTAACGGATGCCAAAAAAATAGCCGAGGACATAGGCATCAAACTGTACGTGATTGAAACTGACGAGTTATCCAATGAGAATTTTAGCAAAAACCCTGAAAACCGCTGCTACTACTGCAAAAAAGAATTACTCAAATCCCTACTCGACTTTGCGCATGAATTGGGGTTCAAAGCGGTTTTTGAAGGCACAAACTTCACCGATTTAAACGATCACAGACCAGGATTCAAAGCCGTCCAGGAAGCAGAAAATGTGTTTAGTCCATGGATGATCTGCAAGTTTAGTAAGGATGGGATTCGCCAAGTAGCCAAAACAATGGGGCTTAGCGTTCATGACAAGCCTGCTTTAGCATGCCTGGCTTCAAGAATTCCGTTTAACGAGAGAATTACAGCTGAAAAGCTGAGAAGAATCGAGAAGGCAGAGCGAGCCGTAAAAGCGATAACTGGGGTTAAGCAGATCCGAGTGAGAGACCACAACGGGTTAGCAAGAATAGAAGTTGGAAAAGCTGAAAGAGCGCTCTTTTGCAACGTCGATGTTTTGGACAGGGTAGCTGAAGATTTAAAAAAGTTAGGATTCAAGTATGTAACGGTTGATTTGGAAGGCTACCGAACAGGAAGCATGCTGAAAACACTGGATACAGCAGTATAAAAATCATGTTTGTCTCCTTAGTGCTTGCACAGAATATAGCCACCCGCTCTACGTCTATAGAGACGTGCAAAAATTACTCTTCCTACCTGTCAATTTTGCTAGAGAAATTCAGTTGCTAAATTGATACCCTATCCCGCCTTGCTAATTTTCTTTGAAAAAAATTGTTACTCTATCAGTAGATTCCGCAAGTGCTTTTTAGCAAAAAGAGCCCAAGTTTTCATTGGTTTTGCTTAAAGTAACCTTTGCTATTTGGTCTTCTTCTATTGTCATGGTTTACAATAGGTTGAATATACGTGTGTAGGCTACTACCTAACAGAGGTCAAATGCATATACGTTTTGACAGTACACTTTGTCGGTACAGTCACATGTGCCTAAAGCGTTTGAGACCTTCAAGTACGATGCC
>Ga0326727_10004652_pt1 | contig 40723 bp, 31 predicted proteins | sample MB2enrmetagenome_FD_207643 | JGI IMG/M metagenome (GOLD analysis project Ga0326727, IMG submission 207643) | Lab enriched peat soil microbial communities from McLean, Ithaca, NY, United States - MB29MY | ecosystem: Environmental > Terrestrial > Soil > Wetlands > Peat | place: USA: New York...
GACAAATACGCCATAGCGACGGTATTTCGAGACGGAACGCGGGCCGTTCTGTTTGGGATTCGACAGGAAAAATTCTGCGCAATGATCACTGATCTGGCTTCTGGACGCAAGCAGCCACCCGTTTTGGTGGACAAGGGCCTGGGCACCGTTATGGGGTTATCGCCAGACAATCGCGCTTTTGTAGCCGATGTTCTCCAAAATGGCGGCACTACCTTGGTGGTTCAACCATTCGACGGCTCTCCCGCGCATCCGCTCTTCAGCCCAGTGCCAGACACGTTGATCGATACTGGCTGGTCGCCATCGGGAAAGCAACTGGCCGTCGCGCGCGTCAAGTCCAGCTCCGACGTGGTGCTCATCGTCGATCGGCAAGGCAAGGAAACGCATTAGAAGCATCGGTTCGTCCGCAACCCCGGCCCAAACCGGAAAAAACCCACTCCGGCGCGATATGGACGCGGCGGCTTCGCCGCACACTCTTTCTCGTCCGGAGAGGACAGATGATTCGCCCTCAGTCGCGCCCTGTCGCCGCGCCAACCAGCCGGCGCGCTTTGACGTCCCGCATCGGAGGCTGGCCAAAGATCCTGCGGTACTCGCGATTGAATTGGCTGGCGCTCTCGTAGCCGACCTCGAAGGCGGCGCTGGCGGCGTCCAGGCCCTCTGACAACATGCGGACGCGCGCCATGTGCAGGCGCAGCCGCTTCTGGTATTGCAGCGGGCTCATGGCGGTGAGCGACCGGAAATGATGGTGAAAGGTGGAGACGCCCATCTGCGCCACCGAGGCCAGGTCTTCCACGCGCAAGGGCTTCTGGTAATTGGCTTTCAGCCAGGCCACCGCCTTGGCCGTTCGGTTGCTCTGCTCGCCCAGCGTGGCAATGGCGCGCAGATGCCTGCCCAGCGGCCCGCGCAGCACCCGGTAGACGATCTCCCGCTGCATCAGGCTGCCCAGGAACGGAATGTCGTCGGGCTTGTCCAGCAGATCCACCAGCCGGCAGCAGGCGCTCAACAATTCTGCCGGGGTCTTGCCCACCGCGATGCCGCGCGTACCTAGCGCGGCCTCTGGAACAAGGAACTCGTCCTGGCTCAGGATCTCGCGCACCACCGGCATCTCCAGCTTGATCACCAGCGCCAGAAACGGCTCGCTCTCCGATGCCTTTGTGAACTGCCCCACCACCGGCAGATCGATCGACGTCAGCAGGAAGTTGGTCCCATCGCACACGTGGGTTGTGCCGCCGACCGTAACGCGCTTTTCTCCCTGCGCAAAGACCACCAGTTCCGGTTCGTAGGCGGCAGAGTAGCATTCCGTAGTCGCGCTCTTGCGCGAGAGGACCAGGCCGGGCACGGCGGTGGCCGCCGGACCATCCGCGTGAATGTGGGCCGCAATCCTCCGCGCCAGGGCGGCCCTCAGCTCCATCAACTCCGCCTCCGATTCCCCACCTGCGGCGTTCTGTTTCCCCATCGCCACTCCACAAAGCTCCTTCCAGTCTCAGCCTACCGCCGATCATGCGCGGCTTGCACAGAAAAGTGAACCATCGACAGAAATAGGCAATCAATCGGCAGGAACTGGATACCGCTTCCTCTGCGCTTCTCCGTAGCATCGAACTGCGGCCAAAATTCGGTTGACGCCTTTGGACGGAAGCCACAGACCACCGGAGACACGAGTGCAAGATCGGAACAAGAGACTGAAAAAGGCAATCCTTACTGCGATATTTCTTGGGCTTTTTGGAGCATGGTCCCACGCGCAAACGATGCCGGATGCGCCCGCCGTCTCTCACCCGGCGGCGAACGACGGCCGTTCGATCGAGGACCTGAATCTCGTCGGCGCCGAGACCGTGATGGCTCCTTTTGTCGAAAGCCCCATCGACATCGACTCCGCCTTCCGGCAGAATCTGTTCCGCCACGGCCTGGCCCTGCGCGGCCTTGCCCAGCTTCAATATGCGCAAAACACATTGCAGTCGCCCGTGCCGGCGGACCAACAGGCCTATGTCGGTGAGCACGAGTTCGGTGGCGCAATGACCAATTGGACTCTGACGTCGGACCTTCGCCAGCTTCATCTCGATCACGCGCAGCTCTACATCTGCGGAGTCTGGAACTGGGTAAGCTGGGATCCCGCGGGCCCAAAATCCTTTCAGGTTTACGGCGCCTACCTTTACAAGTCGTTCGCCGAGGGGCTCGTCGAAGCCAAGGCAGGGTACGTCGGCAACAACCTCGAGGTGATGGGCCTGACTGTGGGGGGCTCAACGGCGACCGGTGCACAGGGCGTCTATGCCGTGCTGCCCTACGAACTGGGCCTGTCCTACTTCCCTATGACCGCGCCTTCGCTGAACCTGCGGCTTCGCGGGCCGGGCAATACCTATGTCAAGGCTGTCGCGCAGCGCAGCCTTGACCCGGCGGGCGGCCCGGCCACGGTTGCCCGCAATCGTACCGGCCTGCGTTTTGACCCCAGGGGCGACAAGCTGCTGTCCTTTTTTGAGGCGGGATACCAGCGTAAGGCGAGCGAGACCGTGCACGACACGTGGTTCCGCTTGGGCTACATGCGCAACACCACCGCCTACACCGACCTGGCTACGGGCAAGGCGAAGTCGGGCAACTTCTCATCCTTTGTCTTGATGGACTATCAACTGCGGAAATCCGATCCATCGCATCCAGATCGCGGCCTCTACCTGGGCGGATCGGCCATGACCGCCGATTCACACTTCAACCCTTACGACCGCTACTACGAGGCGCGGATCTACCAGAAGGCTCCCTTCCGCTCCCGGCCCATCGACATGGCCTCTCTGGTCGCCTCCTACACGGGACACAGCAGCTACCTGACCGATTCGCTTGCAGCCTCCGGCAAGACCGTCTGGCGCAACTCTGCGTCCCTCACCGGTAGCTACGCGCTCCGCGTCTGTTCCGGGCAATACTTGAGCCTCGGGCTGAGCTACATCCACGGACCAGCCATCACCCCGCGCGTCAATGACGCCCTCACCTTTGCCGCAACCTACACGGTGTTCATCTAATGAAATCCTATGAGAATCGCGCCCACGTCGGCGCCAGTTACAATTTCGTGTCGTTGAGACGGTTGGCGTCCTGCACGCCCCAGCCTGCATCCCGTGATTGGCATCAACTTCAAGGACCGAGGTGACTTCATGTACAAGGCAAAAGCCTACTCCGTTTCGAGCCCAACATCGCCGTTTGCCTCCACCACCATCGCGCGGCGCGATCCCACCGAACACGATGTGCAGATCGAGATCCTCTTCTGCGGCATCTGCCACTCCGACCTGCACCAGGCCCGCAACGAGTGGAGCGGCGTCATGCCCACTGTGTATCCCTGCGTGCCCGGCCATGAGATTGTCGGCCGCGTCACCAAGGTTGGCTCAGCGGTAACAAAGTTCAAGCCCGGCGACTTGGCCGCCGTCGGCTGCCTGGTCGACTCCGACCGCACCTGCCCCGAGTGCCAGGCCGGCCTCGAACAGTTCTGTCCCAACTTCACCCTCACCTACAACTTCCCTGACAAGCACTCCGGCGGCGTCACCTACGGCGGCTACTCCGACAGCATCGTCGTCGCTGAGCGATTCGTGCTCCGCGTTCCCTCCAATCTCGATCTTGCGGGAGCAGCACCCCTGCTCTGTGCCGGGATTACTACCTACTCGCCCATGCGCCACTGGGGCGTAACCGTGGGCAAAAAGGTCGGTGTCGTCGGCCTCGGCGGCCTCGGCCACATGGGCGTCAAGTTCGCGCACGCCTTCGGAGCCCACGTCGTCGTTTTCACCACTTCACCGGGCAAGAAGGAAAGCGCCCTGCAACTCGGCGCGGATGAAGTAGTCATTTCGCGCAACGCCGATGAAATGGCCAGGCACGCCGGCAGCTTCGACTTCATCCTCGATGCAGTGGCCGCCGAGCACGACATCAACGCCTACATCGCTCTCCTTCGCCGCGACGGAAACCTCACCATGGTGGGAGCGCCGGAAAAGCCGCTGCCTGTCTCGGTCTTTGGCCTCATCTTCGCGCGCCGCAGTCTCTCGGGCTCTCCCATTGGCGGCTTGCCCGAGACCCAGGAGATGCTCGACTTCTGCGGCCAGCACAACATCACTTCCGACGTCGAAGTCATTCCCATTCAGAAGGTCAACGAAGCCTACGAGCGGCTGCTAAAGTCCGATGTGAAGTACCGCTTCTCCATCGACATGGCCTCGCTCAAATCCGAATAACGAACGTTTGCGGGGCACTCGGTGCAATCTGAGGCGGGCCGGTTCAACGGCGAGAAAAGTGAGGAGCAAGATGGCACAAGTAATTGTTCTCATCGGCGCAGGATCCATCGGTCAGGCGATTGCCCGGCGGGTCAGCGCAGGCAAGCATGTTCTATTGGCCGACATACGACAGGAAAACGCCGATGCAGCCGCGAAGACTCTCCACGACGCCGGCTTTACCGTTACGACTGCGGTGGTCGATGTCTCATCGCGCGCCTCGGTTCATGCTCTTGTTCAAACCGCGACCGGACTTGGCGAAGTCTTCGGAGTGATCCATGCAGCGGGTGTTTCTCCGTCCCAGGCATCGCCGGAGACAATCCTCAAGGTTGATCTTTACGGAACCGCACTCGTGCTCGAGGAGTTCGGCAACGTCATCGCACGGGGCGGCTCTGGCGTCGTGATTGCCTCCCAGTCCGGTCACCGCCTGCCGCCTCTCACGGTTGAGCAAAACGCGGTTCTTGCTACCACCCCCGTTGAAGAATTGCTTTCGCTTCCCATGCTTCAGCCCGACAGCATCAAGGACTCGCTCCACGCTTATCAGATATCCAAGCGTGGCAACTCGCTGCGCGTCATGGCCGAAGCGGTCCGGTGGGGCAAGCGCGGCGCGCGGGTCAATACGATCAGCCCCGGCATCATCATCACTCCGCTGGCTAACGATGAGTTGAAGGGGCCGAGAGGCCCGGGTTATCGTCGCATGCTTGAGGTTTCCGCGGCGGGGCGAGCCGGCACACCAGACGAAGTCGGAACAGTTGGTGCACTCCTGATGGGATCCGATGGCGCATTTATCACCGGGAGCGACTTCCTGATGGATGGTGGCGTCACATCTGCCTACTGGTTCGGCGATCTCGCCCCGAAATAGCACATCTCTAATTGCCGTGGTGCAAGGCCGAACAACCCCGGCAGTCTTGGCTGATGAAGGTGATGGAGTCTTATGCAAAACCGAAAACTGGGCAGCAGCGACCTTGAAGTCTCTGCGCTCGGACTCGGCTGCATCGGGATGAATCCGTCCTGTAGGCCTCCCTCGTACGCAAGGATCTGAAATAACATTTGTTAGAAAGCGAGGATCTCAGTTTTGAACATATCGTTTGAAAACAAAGTTGCGCTGGTAACGGGCGCCGCGTCTGGATTGGGTCTTGCGACCGCCAGAGCCTTTGCCGAGTCCGGTGCTTCCGTGGGGTTAGCGGACTGGAATGAGGAGGCGGTGCACTCCGCCGCCGAGGAACTGGCTGCGCAGGGTCACAAGACACTGGCGATCCGTTGCGACGTGGCCGACGATGCGCAGGTAGAGTCGATGGTCGCGCAGACCGTAGCCGCTTTTGGAAGGCTCGATGCGGCTTACAACAATGCCGGCATTCAAAATGTTCTTGCCGAGACCGCCGATTCTACCCGGGAAGATTACGACCGGGTGATGGCGATCAATCTGCGCGGCGTGTGGAGTTGCATGAAGTTCGAGCTGCGGCAGATGCGTAAGCAGGGAAGCGGCGCCATCGTCAATTGCTCTTCGCTTGGAGGGCTCATCGGCGGCAACCAACGCGGAACTTACCATGCTGCAAAGCATGGAGTGATTGGATTCACCAAGAGCGCTGCGCTCGAATATGCAACTCGTGGCATTCGTGTGAACTGCGTATGCCCAGGCATGATCCAGACGCCCATGTTCGACAAGATGATTGCTGAAGGCCAGGGGGAAGAGTTGACCGCAATGCTGAGGTCGTTGGTGCCGATGGGACGGATGGGGCGGCCCGAAGAAATCGCCGATGCTGTCCTATGGCTCTGCAGCTCAGCTGCAAGTTACATCACCGGGCAGTCGATCTCCGTCGACGGCGGCTACGTCATGCGCTGACAATATGTGATAAGTCCCGGTGCCGGCCTTGAAAGGAAAACCCGGAATGCATACATGGTCGAAAGACGAATTACGCAAAATCGCCACTGCGGATGACCTGCACATTGCGCCATTCCGCGAGGACGGGGTCACGTATGGCACCCCGACCTGGATCTGGTCAGTCGCAGTGGACGACGCCCTCTATGTACGTGGCTACAACGGACAGGCATCGCGCTGGTATCAGGCTGCGGTGCGACAGAAGGCAGGACGGATCGTTGCCGCCGGCATGACGAAGAATGTCTCGTTCCAGCCCGTAGACGGGCCGATCAACGACCGCATCGACGATGCCTATCGGGCGAAGTACAAGGGCAGCCCGTACCTCAAGCCGATGATTGGCGCTCGCGCCCGCTCCGCAACCGTTAGGATCATGCCTCAAGCCGGCAAAGGCTAACCAGCTTCACATCCAAACAGGAGAAACAATGCAGAAACGCAAATTGGGTAGCAGCAATCTCGAAGTATCGGCGCTCGGCCTGGGTTGCATGGGCATGAGCCACTCCTACAAACCGTTCCCTGAAAAGAAGGACTCAATCGCTCTTATCCATGCCGCCGTCGAACGCGGCGTCACCTTCTTTGACACGGCCGAGGTCTACGGCCCCTTCAACAATGAAGAGCTCGTGGGTGAGGCGCTGGCTCCCTTCCGCGGCAAGGTGCAGATCGCCACCAAATTCGCCTTCGCCTTCAATCCAGATGGCACAACCAGTGGTTTGAACAGCCATCCTGCGCACATCAAGCAAGCCGTGGAAGGCTCGCTCAAGCGCCTCAGAACCGGCGTCATCGATCTCTACTATCAGCACCGCGTCGACCCCAGCGTGCCCATCGAGGACGTGGCCGGAGCCGTCAAGGATCTGATTGCCGAGGGCAAGGTGCGGCACTTCGGACTCTCCGAGGCCGGTGCGCAGACCATTCGCAGAGCGCACGCCGTGCAACCCGTCGCAGCGCTGCAGAGCGAATACTCGCTGTGGTATCGCAAGCCGGAAGAGGAAATCATTCCGGTGCTCGAGGAGCTCGGCATCGGATTCGTTCCCTTCAGCCCGCTGGGCAAGGGCTTCCTGACCGGAAAGATCGACGAGAACACAACCTTCGACAAGAGCGACCTCCGCAGCATCATTCCGCGATTCACCCCTGAGGCTCGCGTGGCCAACCAGGCCCTGGTCGATCTGCTCAGCGACATCGGCAAGCGCATGAACGCAACGCCGGCGCAGATCGCGCTCGCATGGCTGCTGGCCCAGAAGCCGTGGATCGTGCCCATTCCGGGGACCACCAAGCTCCATCGCCTCGAAGAGAACATCGGGGCAGTTGCGCTCAACCTGTCCGCCGAAGACCTTGAGGCAATCGAAAGCGCCGCGGCCAAGATCGAGGTGCAGGGCGCGCGTTATCCGGAACACATCGAGAAGATGACCGGCCTCTAACCGATCTCTGATCGCGTCCAAACCGCTGTCGCGAGGATCCGGGAACATAAACCCCCGGATCCTCATTCACTTCAGTCCGCATTCATCGCAACCGCCTAATACTACAGTTGCAGATAGCTTTTGCGGAGGGAGCAGGGGGTTTTAACCCCCTGAAAATGAGCCAAAAAGACGCGGCCTTCAGGCCCGGACCAGCGCCCTAAGACAAAATACAACTGTAGTACCAAGGAGAAGCACACCATGGAGATCAAACGCAACGGCTCACGGCCTTCGGGCAAGGGTCCGGCAGACTGGTTTACCGGCACGGTACGCATCGATCCGCTGTTTGAGGCGCCCGATCCCGCGCGTGCCGCCGGCGCCTGCGTCACCTTTGAGCCCGGCGCCCGCACCGCGTGGCATACGCATCCGCTCGGCCAGACGCTGATTGTCACCTTCGGCTCCGGCCGCGTGCAGCGCTGGGGCGGTCCCATCGAGGAGATCCGTCCCGGCGATGTGATCTGGTTTGCGCCCGGCGAAAAGCACTGGCACGGCGCGGCGCCCACCACGGCCATGACCCACTTCGCTATCCAGGAGAAACTCGACGGCAGGGTAGTCGACTGGATGGAGCATGTGAGCGACGAGCAATACGGAGCCTAGCACTTGAGGCTTGAATCGCGAATTCCGGGGGGAACCGGGGGTGCACCCCTGAATGTGCGCGGATTTACAGGGCCTTTCGTAGACGCGCGCACGGGTTCAGCTTTCCGCTCTTTGACGTCGCGCTTTCACAAAGCCGATCTCAACCGGTGAATTCGCCTTCGAGTTCGATTGTCAAGTCCTTTGAGGTTCTTTTCAACGAGTTACTGCGGAGTGTTCGAGGACCTGCTGAATGTGCACGTCCACCTGCCTGAAGACGGCGGGTGTAACCGCGCAGCCGTCGGTCTCGTAAGTGAGCAGGGGCATGCCCTGCTGAATACTGAGGGGCTTCAGGATCGCCTCTGAAATCCTGAAAGGGAGGCAGTTGAAGGGCCCGATCAGGATGATGCCGTCGTAGCCCTCGTATTCGGCGTTCAGGCTCCTCCCCACCGTCGGCGTGATCTCGCCGAAAATCTGCGGCGAGATGTGTTCCGAGCTCTTCTCAAACATGGCAACGACATCGTTTGGCCTGGAGACCAACAGTCCTGTCTTCGTGAATAACTCGCGGTAGTGTTGCTCTGATCTTCTTCCCGACTGGTATCCCCACCACTTCTGAAGGTACTGTTGTCCATCCGGTTCAAGCACTCTGGTGCAGGCTCGCGCCAACGCGAAACCTCCCGGCTTCAGTCCCCAATTATTCGCCGATCCCCTCATGCCTTCATAGTTCGTATAGAGGAACAGTTCATTCAGATCGACGGGTTTCAGGATGATACCCCGGGCTGCGTAGAGGTCGCGGACTCCATCCATGAAGAACGGACTGAAGCGGGCGTAGAAGTCACCCGTGACCACCACCCGGGGGCAGTCTCTGGGATCGCGCGTCCGCGGCAGCGCAGCCAGCCGGTCTGCGAATGCGGGCAGCCCGGAAGAGAAATCGTCGAGCGTTTTTGACGTGTCCCTGAACCGCCTCCACTGTTGCTGGAATTGAGCAATGCTGCCGGGGCGGCCGGGGCTGCCTGCCGTTCCCACGACGCGCAGAACATGATCGATCTCGACCAGGAGGTCCGCCAGCAGAATGGCCGGCGACAAATGGTTCATCAACACCACGGGGTCAAATCCCAGGTAGTCGTTTTCCCGCGCGGGGCTGACCATGAACACATCCGCTAACCGGTGCTCGGCGATGAACCGCTCGAAATAATTCATGTAGGCTTCGCTAACGCAGGGCGCGCCGCCGCGGAGCATGTGCAGGCCGGCAATCTCGCCTGGCTGCCGGTCGCGATGGATTGCGAGGAGTTGCCCAATCGACAGAGGCAACGGCAGGCACTCCCGCCCGGAGGTGGACTGCAGGCCCAGATCGAGCTGCCTGCGATCCAGGGGAACCACATGGCCCGCGTGCAGTCCAAGCCAACCGAGGGCCATGGCCGCGGACTCCGCGTGATACTGCGAGAAATTGAGACTATGCAGTTTAACCCTCGGGTCTGTCAGCGGCACGCGCTCGCCATTCGAGCTGATGACCGCTCCGCCCTTAGTCAGTTTGCAGGGGGTGAACGGCTGCACGGGAATGGGTCGCGCCGCGCGGTAGTTTTCGACGATATCGAGAAAAGCCTCCAGGCGCGTTTGCACGCCGGCATCGGCGGTGTGGGCGTCGATTTCGAGGGTCAGATACGGCTTCGATTGCAACTCCGAGGCGAGCAGCGAGTGTGTGAAAGCGTCGATCGTGCAGCTGAAATTGCTCACACTCAGCAGAAATAGGTTGGAATGCCGCTTGGCGAGCAAGGCCGCATTCAGTATCTGATTGGCGAAATGCCAGGCTGTGGGTCCTGGCCCGGCCGGCATAAGGCAATCGGCCGGAATCACCGCCACCCCCATGCTGGTGAGCTTTTTGCCCACGGATTGTGAAGCCTCCGGTGTGTAAGCGTTGTAGCTATGTCCTGCCAGCAGGATTGCCGGCCTGTTGCCCGCTAGCGCCCGCGCGAGCGCTTGTTTTCCGATTTCAACCAGCGCGCATTCGGCTTTGGTCTGCTCGCCCACGGCCGCCGCCCATGCCTCGTTGGCTAACTCACGTGACACTCCCAGCTCGCGCACGGCCATCTCGGTCATCGCTGCACTGGCCGCGTAGAGGTTGGTGAAATCCAGAACCGGCGCAAGAAATTGCGTGCCGGGAAATGCCTTGGCCAGAAAGTAAGGACCGGCTTGCGTAATAGGGCAGAGATACGAATCCTTGTCGGAGTCGTGTTGAGGCATGCGCGCAACCTGCGGCAGGAAGACCAGGTGCACGTTCTTTTGTGCCAGATCCAAAACTGCGCCATGTGCAATTTGCGCCGGCAGGCAGAAGCCGGAATGCGACCTCAAATCGCCCCTGGGATCTACTTCGGACAATACTACCTCCATCCCCAGAACCGAGAAGAAGGCCGAATACAGGGGGAACAGCGAGTGGGTCGTCAGCGCGCGCGGAATGCCGATGCATGTCTCCGCTACAGGAGCCTTCACGTTGCCGTTGCCGAACGATTTCTCAATAAACGACCTGGCGGCTTCAAAGGCCGGGCCAACGTCCCAGGAAGTACGTGCTTTCGCTGCCGTCCGCGGCTCTCGATTGCTGCGTTGGGGGCCGCCGTAGATGATCGCGGCACGTTGTTCTATCAGGTCGGGAGCAGGCGCAATGCGGGCCTTTCGCTTCCACACATTCTCATAGAGGCTGCAACGGCCGCCGAAGGGAAAGCGCCGGCCGGCCACTTCGAAGCGCTCAATGCTGCAGCACATCTTGCACGCCCGGCATGTGAATCGGCCTACCAGCTTCATCTCTGCCAACGCCAGCGTCTTCAGATCGGTGGCCGCGCCGATGGTGCCGCGTGTGCGTTCGAGAGCGAGCAGTCCTACCCCCAGCGCGCCGAGCAACTCCGGTTTGGGTGGAATCACCACGGGCCGCCCAACTCGATGCGCGAACGCGTACGCAACCGCCCGGTTCAGAGCCACGCCTCCTTGCAGCAGCACCTTTTTCCCCACCGGCCGCGCCCCTTTGACTTTAGTCAGGTAGTTCTCGGCAATGGCGTATACCAGGCCGGCAAGAATGTTGTCGCGGCCCTGGCCCTGCTGTTGCGCAATGCGGATGTCGGAATTGATAAACGCCGCGCAAGTGGTCTTGAATTTCACCGGCGCTGGCGCAGCCAGCGCGATGTCGGCGATATCGGAAACGCGGGCGCCAAGATCGCTCCGCGCGCTCTCTTCCAGAAACGAGCCGGTGCCCGCCGAACAGGCGTTGTTCATTGCATAGTCGATGGGCACGCCATTGCGGAGATATATATATTTGGCGTCCTGGCCGCCGATTTCGAAGATTGTGTCTACGTCCTCGGCAAAGTGCTTGGCGCCGGCGGCGTGAGCCGAAATCTCGTTGTAGACCTGCTCAGTGCCCAGCCAGGCGCCAATCAGTTCACGGGCCGAACCAGTCGTGCTGACAAGCCCCACAGGGCGATTCCCAACTTGACAGATCAGGGCTCTCAGACACTCGCGAACCGCTGCCACGGGATCGTCGCGTGTACGCGCGTAATGGCAGGCCGCAATCGCTCGCGTCGCGGAGTCGAGCAGGACAGCCTTGGTGGTCGTCGAACCTGCATCCACACCCAATACCATGGGACCGTCGGGAGGCGCCTGCAGAGCAGGAGCGGCCATCACCTGGACCTGATCCTGGTAGCGATCGAGCGGTGGGAATGTATCGAAGACCGGGGGCTGCGAGATCCTCGGGGCTTTGTAGATTGGATCGTCGCGCGTGAGCAGCGCGCTTCCCCACGCTTCGAACCACGGGCTCTGGGGCAGCACGATCAGCTCGGTATCGGGCAGTTTGGCGCGTAGTGCCGCAACCAGGGCGCCGTTGCGCGTAACCCCTCCGATGAGCAACACGCGCCGCAGTGAGGTTTGCCCCTTCTCGAGCAGCGCAACCACCTTACTGGCCATGCTGTCGTGCAGCGTCTGCAGAACGTCCGCGGGAGTCGCCTCATGGCGATTGAGCTTGTGCGTCACATCCGATTTACAATGCACGGTACAGCGCGAAGCCAGCGGCACGACCTTTCCCGAGGCCGAAAGCTGAATCGCCTCGTCGAGGCCGAGTCCCATCCGGCCGGTCAGTTGCACGAAGAATTCACCGCTGCCCGCCGCGCACTTGTTGTGCGACAAGACATTGGTGACCCTTCCATTGGTGAGAATGTAGACCAGAAACGACTCGCCGCCCAGCGAAACCGCCGCATCAAATCCGCTCTCCGCGAGTTCCCGCCCCACTTCGCGCAATGCCCGTTGGATGGCTTCAAACTCCGAGATGTGGCCCAGATGGCCGGACACGCCAAAGTACTCGGCCCCAGCGAACTCGGGCTGCGCGAGCAACTGTTCAATGACTTCCAGCGGGCGTCCCTGATGGGCCACCACTCTGGCATTCTTGACCTCGGCTTGGACCGCGACCACCTTGACCGTCAGTGCGCCGATGTTGATGCCTATATAAGACATGGCGGCTCGGACCTGCGGACATTGGCTGAATTCAACTTCGCGGGCAGGCGAAGACTGGAGATCCGGCCTACTCAAACTGCGTGCGGCGAAGTGCACCTCCAGTTAGAGGAGAACGGCAATTCGATTGGATAATCGAGACAGCCGCGCACATAGTGCGCCAATTCTCGGAATCACGCCAGTGATGCTCATCACTCTCGTGCGCCACTCTCATGCGCCGGAATGTGTCCGAAATCGATCTCGTCGCACAGAATCAACTACTTGCTGCCACACCATCGGCGTGACTGTTCCAGACCCATTCAAATCGGTATTCTGTCTGGGCCTCACGACCGGGTTGTAACTGGAAACGAAGCCGGTGATTGAGCCTATGCAGGGATTGGTTCTGAAAAGGTCGGCGTCTCGAGCGTTTTCCGATGTTTCGTCGCAGTTTCGGGCGCGTCGCCGCCAAACCGGAAGTTACACTCAGCTCGCGATTTCCGGCGGAGTGACATACCCAGCTTAGATCTGGATCGGAATTGCGGGCCCCAGCCGAATGTCCGGCTACCCGTAATCTGCCCCTTGCCTCCGCACGTGCCGGATGAACCCTTTCTAGCCTGCCCGGAACTTCGGCGTTGAAACAAATGCAGGAAGATCCCAAGCCGAGGCAAGTAGCGGTACATCGTCCGCAGCCGGGAAAGCCAAATGGAAGTTTCGGATCACTCCAGGATTGACAGTCCCGGCGACGGAGAAATATTTTTCCGGCAGTGACACAGTTTCCCCGCAACTGACGCGAACCATGCAGAAGGGTGAGATGAACTCGCTTGCACTCCTTCGCTTGATTTTCCCCAGGCACTCGTAATCCAGATCGTTCCGGCTCGCGCTCCAATCCCCACGGCCCGGCCCCCGGCCGTCTTATGGAGCGGCCCGAATGATGCGGAATCGATATTTGCCGAAGCGGTCCCACAGGGTTTCATCCATTGGATTCAGACGGAGGAATGTTATGAGTTTCAATCCCAGGTCGGCGGGTAATACACAACTCTCCTCAAGGTTGCGGCTCGGGTGTTCCTCGCTGCTTGTTTCAGCTTCTTTCCTGACGTTCTTCAGCGCACAGCGCGTTTTGGGACAAGGGTACCTGATGACCGCACTGAGTGTGCCCGGCAGCACCGGGGATTCCAGTCCGCTCGGTATCAACGCCAGCGGAGAAGTGGTGGGCACGTTCACGCCCAAGGGCAGCGCCAACACCAAGGGCTTCTTCTATTCGGCGGGGAAGTACACGATTCTGAACGGGCCGGCGGGAACCGACGGCCCGGTGCGGGCGCTCGGCATCAACAGCGCGAAGCCACCCGTAGTTTCCGGCGATTATTTCGCGGGGGGCCGGTTTCACGGCTTCACCTACGACACGGCAACGAAGACATACCTCAACTACGACTACAACGGAACAGACTCCTCTGCAATCTTCGCCATCAACGACCACAACGATCTCGCGGGCGCCTTTGGGCACATTAACGAGCCGCAGGAGGGATTCGTGGTCATCGGCGGGAACAAAATCCCGTTCTATGGCCAGGGCACAGATAGCACCTATGCCTACGGGATCAACAACGCCGGCGATGCGGTGGGCGAATTCATCGATTCCATGGGTCTGGCCCATGGCTTTCTTCGCACCGCCGCGAACCAGAAGATCACCGTGATCGACTATCCCGGAGCCGCCCAGACCTACCTCTACGGAATCAATACAGCGGGCGAAATCTCCGGCACCTACATCACAGCGAAAGGGCAGGAGTATGGATTCACGTATGCCAAGGGCAAGTTCGCGGTCGCCGACTTTGGCGTCGTCGATGGCCTGAATGACGCCGGAGACTACGACGGAACCTACTTTGGCGTCGACGGAGCCGCGACAGGATATGTGGCGCTGCCCCAGGCCTTCAGCCTGTCCAAGGTCTCCATTCCAACCGCGTATTCCGAATATGGGGCCGTCATCACTGCGATCAATAACGCCGGCGTGATGGTCGGGGGATACAACGACTCCATGGGAAACACGCACGGCATCGTGATCGACGGCACAAAGGTGACGATTGTCAACAATCCCGAAGGAGTTCAAACGGTTCTGTACTCCATCAATTCGACCAATGAGATTGTCGGCGACGCGTTCGACAGCCAGGGCAACCCGCACGGATTCAAATATTCGAGCGGGACGTTCACCAGCATTCCCGGTCCCTCCGGCGCGCTTTCGAGCGACGCCACGGGCATTAACGACCAGGGTTGGATTGCCGGCGATTATTACGGCACGGACAACACCCATCACGGCTTCCTTCTCAAAGGCAGCACGTACCAGAAGCTCAATATACCGGGAGCAAAAGCGACCTTCGCCGCCGGAATCAACAATGCGGGCATGATTGTTCTGGCGGGACCTGACGCGAAGAGCTATTTTGAATCGTATCTGTATACCGGATCGGCCTATGAGTCGATCGCCGTTCCCGGCGCCTCGCAGAACTTTGCCGCGGCCATCAACAATGCCGGCGATATCGTCTATCGCATCCTCGATCAAAACAACGACCAGCACGCCGCGCTGAAGAAAGGCAATGACTTCTACGTCTTCGATTATCCAGGCGGCTTCAACAGCGGCGCGCAGGGGATCAACGACAGCGGCGAGATTACAGGCTTCTATTCACCGTCCGCCAACTCCCAATTGACCGTGGTCTTCAAGGGCAAGGAGTAGCAACTCGGCAATCCGCCAGACAATAGAGCACGCGGCGTGGGGTTGCCCCGCCCTCGAATCCCAGCCAGGGTCCTCAATGGCAATTGGAGTGCCGGATGAAGCCCATTCCTGCACTCCGCAAGCCCTGCTGTGACTCCTCGCACACTTTCTCCTTGCGCGGCTCTGCTACCATAAAGACGATTGCAGTTCCTGCCGCCCGCCAGGCTTTTTTCCTGCCCTTTCGGGCTCGAGCGTACAGGCGGCCGGGGCCAACCTGACAAGGAGAATCCTTATGCCTCTAGTCTCCATGCGGCAACTCCTCGACGAGGCCGCCAAGGGCGGTTACGGCGTCGGCGCATTCAACGTCAACGATATGGAACAGATTCAAGCCATCATGATGGCTGCCCGCGAAACCAAATCGCCGGTCATTGTGCAGGCCAGCCGTGGCGCGCGCCAGTTTGCCGAAGATCTCTACCTCTTCCGGCTGATCCAGGCCGCCGCCGAGCTCAACCCCGACATCCCCATCGCCATGCATCAGGACCACGGCAACAGCTTTGAGACCTGCAAAAGCGCCATTACCTTGGGCTACACCTCGGTCATGATGGATGGCTCGCTGAAGGAAGACGGCAAGACTCCCAGCACCTTTGAAGAGAACGTCGAAGTCACGCGCCGGGTGGTCGACTACGCGCATGAGCGCGGCGTCACCGTCGAGGGCGAGATCGGTGTGCTGGGCGGCGTGGAAGACGGCCATGGCGCCGGCGGCTCCGGCCTCGATCACATCACCGATCCCGACCAGGCGGTCGAGTTCGCCGAGCGCACCGGCGTCGATGCACTGGCCATCGCCATCGGCACCAGCCACGGAGCGTACAAGTTCACCAAGAAACCCGACGGCTCCGTTCTCAAGATGGATGTCCTGATCGCCATCCACAAGCGCCTGCCCAAAACCCACTTGGTCATGCATGGCAGCTCCTCGGTGCCCAAGGACCTGCAGGATATCGTCAACCAGTACGGCGGCAAGCTGAAGGAGACCTGGGGCGTGCCGGTCGAGGAGATCCAGCTCGGCATCCGCAACGGCGTGCGCAAGATCAACGTCGACACGGACAATCGCCTGGCCATCACCGGCGCCATTCGCAAGGTCTTCTGGGAGACCCCGGAGAAGTTCGATCCGCGCGACTACCTCAAGCCGGCACGCGAGGCCATGAAGAAGGTGGTTGCCCTGCGCATGACCCAGTTCGGCCAGGCCGGACACGCCGGTGACTACGCGCCCATTCCGATCGCCCAGATCGCCAAGGGCTACGCCGACGGCACGCTCAGCACCCAGCCGCTGGTCGCCGCCAAGTAACGGCTGGCAAGGCGGTATCAGGTAACCGCAACACGGAGGGAGGCGAGGGTTTTAACCCCCGCACATATCCTGCAGATCCAAAGCGTGGGCTTCAGCCCCGGCGGGAATCTTCCTCGACCACAATAAAAGAGGCCGCTTCGCCATCGCGAAGCGGCCTCTTTTTCTTAACCCCTGTTGAACCTGTCATCCTGAGCGAAGGGCGCCGCAGCGCCCGCAGTCGAAGGACCCGCGGTTGCACTCCGTCACCCTGATTGACCCAGCCTCACTTCCCAATCACCAATATCTGAAACGACCCCGGAATCATCGGCGCGCGCGGACCCCGCATCCAGGCCGGCGCGCCCGGCGGAGGGGCAGGCGCATTCGCCGGAACCGCAGGCACTGGGCCATATTCGGCGGTGATGGTGAGAATGTGGCCGGTCTTCGTGTCCAGCGTCAGCACTTTGGCCCGCGCCGGCGTCGGCACCGTCTGTTCCACCTTGAAGCTGGTGGGCGAGTCTTCCTTGATCACCGTCAGCGTGCCGTCGCCCTGCGAGCTGAAGGCCTCCATCGTCGCCGGATTGAACGTGGCGCCATCGCACCCGTTGCCGATGGGCAGATCGGTAATGATGTGACCGTCCGCCGCCGACAGCATGATCATGTTGTTCTTGTCGCGGCAGGCGGCGAAGAGGATGCCGTTCGTCGCGTCCAGCGCCAGGCCGGCACAGCCACCGCCCTTGCTCGACAAGTCGTACTTGCCCGTCATCTTCATGGTGTTGGCGTCGATCACGGCGATGGCGTCCTTGTCCTCGATGTCGACGTAGATTCTGCCGTGGCCGTCGGTGGCCGCCTGTTCCGGCGCGCCGCCGATATTGATCGTTCCCAGAATTGAGCCGTCTTTGTCGTCGAGCACCGTGACGTTCGGCTCTGAATGGCTCAGGACGTAGAAGCGATGATTGTAGGCATCGTTCAGGTAACCGTCCGGATTGCCCTCCACATCGATCTTCTTCAGAATCGCAAACGTCCTGGCATCGAACATCGTCACCGGCTTCGACGTGGCGAATCCGTGCCCCGTCACCGTGTCCACCGCTCCGCCGTGCGCGCTGACGCCCGGAATATCGCCCACCTGCGCCAGCGTGTCGAGGTTAAAGACGCCGATGTGACCGGCAGGCCCTGACCGCGCCACATACAGGTTGCGTCCGTCCGGGTCGGCGGTCACGTAATCGAACCCGCCCTCGCCACCCACCAGCTGAATCTTCAGCACCTTGTAGGGGCTGCTGTCCTGTGCGCGGGCGAGACCTGCAAACGAAAGCAATGCGGCGAGTGCGGCAACAACGAACGGCTTGTGGGACATGGGATAGCTCCTTTTGCGAAATTTACACGGCGCGCCTCCGGCAGACTGAGACGGCGGCAGACGTCTGTTACTTCTCCGCTTTGAGCATACAAGCCCAACCTGAAGGTAACCTGAATGCCTCGCGGCGGACAAAAATAGGGCCGCGCCGTAGCTTAGGCGCGGCCCCTCTCTCTTCCGGCAGAGCCTCAATTCATCACGGGTTCTTCGACTCGTCCACCGTATCGATGGCAAAGTGCGGCATCTTGCCCGCGGCGGCCGCGTTGGCGTAGTAGCCGGTCCGCGTGCGCGCCTTCAATCCAGGCTTGTCCACCTGTACCTCCAGGCCGTGATACTCGTTGGGGTGCGTGGCAGGCGGCGGCGTGAAGGTCAGTACGTAGTAGGCTTGCGCGTCCTGAATGCAACGCTGGATCAGGCTGGCCAGGTCGTTGTTGCCGGCCAGCACCTGCCCGCCCGTCTGCGTCGCCAGCACCTGCAGAAACAGGTCGCCATAGTCGGCATGTTTGGGGGTATCCACACCTTTCAGATAGTTCTGGTAGTAGAATTGGCCCCGCCCCGCGCCTGCCGGATCGATGCTGTAGAGCGTGATGCGCGCCGCGCGCAAGGCTGTCGAGAGCGAGACCACGTAGTTGAACAGAATGGCTTCGTCCTTCGCGCCTCCGTCCCAGGCGGCATTGGAATACAGGTTCCAGCCCGGGCTGAGCCAGATGAGCAGCTTTCTGCCCGGCCGTTTCGCCGCCTCGGTGGCGTAGTAGTCGAGCGCGTTCAACGAACTCTCTTCGCGCTCCAGAGCGCCCTCCCGTCCCTCCGATCGCCGCGTCGAGCGAAAACCGGTTTCGTGGGCGGTGAGAAACTGCGTCAGCACCTTTCCGTCGCGCGTGGGCTGATTCTCCGCCACGATTCCCTGGTCGGTGAGGACCAGCAGGGAAGTAGGCAGGGAGAGTTCGCCGCCATTCTCCTGAAGAAACGTCGTCAGCCACTGTCGCTCGTTGGATACGGTCAGGAATTCCGGGTTGATGGCGTCGATCAGCACGATAGCCTCCACCGGAGGGTCGGCCTTGGCGACCATGCCGCGGGCCGGCTGGACGGAGAGCAGGCTCTGCGGCTGCTTGTTGTCGAGGAGCTTGAAATCGGCCGGTTCCAGGCCGGCCACCGGCGCACCCGACTTGTCGGTCACCACCACGTCCAGCGTGATGGGCTGATTTGCATCGCCGGATGCGCCTGCAGGAGCAACACTCTCCGAGCCGGACTGTCCGGTCTGTGCTGAAAAGGCAAGGGGCGTCCAAACCAAGATTGCAAGCAAAGCCATTTCAAATACCGATCGGGTCTTCATGACCCTCCTCTGCCGGACTCAGTCTCTCCGGCCGTTCTGGAGCTTACCGGGCCCTTTCAACTTGAAATGGCGCTTTCAGGCTCTCGTGGCAACCCCGGCACGATCCAGCAGGCAGAGCTTCACCTGAAGCGCCGCATTCCGGCGCGTGCGGGAAGCCCTGCCTGTGTTGCGGTTCGATCTGGTTCGATCTAGTGGTGCCCGCCGCCGCCACCGGCACTCGCGCCGCCGGAACTGGAGCCGCTGGAACTGCTCACACTCGAGCCCCCGCCATGCGATCCGCCGCCTCCCGAGCTGCCGCTCGATCCGCCGCTGGCGCTGTGCGAACCGCCTCCTCCGCCAATGCTGCCGCCGCCGCCGCTGTGCGCCTGCAGATTACCCCCGCGATTGCCAATCGGCGTCGACACCGTGACAGTGTGGTTGCCCTGCATTACCTGCCTGGGCGTCGTGAAGCTCTGCGACTTGTGGTCGAAATTGATTGGGATGCCCGGCGCCCGTGCGACGGTGTACTTGGCCGTCATCGTATCCCTGATCGCGTGCGCCTCCATGTGCGGCGCATCTGCCTTTGGCAGTGGCAGCGGAACTGCCTTGCTGAACTCCCTGGGCGGTGCCTTGAGCAGTTCGATGGGCCGGTCGGGATCGAATTTGATCTTCTCGATGGTTAAACCGTTTCTGTCACTTACCCCAAACACGTGCTCCTTGCGGTTGATCGGAGGCAGGTTCTTTACGTCGAACGGGTGAATCGGCACAAAGGCCACCTTGTGCCCGCTCTTTACCCAGCGAACCGGCTCCAGGTGGTGCCTCTTGTGGCCCACCACCCACACATAGCGATGATTCCTGTGGATCCAGCTTCCCGCGTGGCAAACAGCCCAATTGTACGGGTAGGGATCCAGGTCGACCGCGGAGTTGAGGAGCCGCCTTCTCGCTGAACCCGGATCCAGCAAATACCCGTAGCGGAGCGATGTCGGAGAGCACGGGAACCAGTCCTCGTCGTCCTGTCTTGGTATCGCGAATCGCTTCGTCCCACTCCCCGTCACGCTCCCCTTCTCTTGCTTCAAGTCCTGCACTGAAATCGTGCCGAAGGAGGGCCGCGGCGTCGAGAGCATTGCTTCGCCCTGCACGTTCTCCGCCTGCTGCCCGGCCTCATTGGCTGCCGGCTCCCAGCACGTTCCGTAGGGCGCGCAATCGAAGAACTTCCCCTGGCCCGCCATCTCCGCGAGGCCAGGAATTGGCGTCGTCAGTCCTGAAGCCTCCATCACCTGCGACATGGCCGCCGAGCGCTGCGCGACGCGCTCCGCAACCCACTTGTCCCATTCGGCAAACGCGCCCGCATCGCTGCTGCCGGCGGGGTCTGAGAGCCGGTCGGAGAGATAGGTCAACGTCCGGCCGCTGGCGATGGTCTCCTTCGGCACTCCCGGCAAACGCAGGGTTGCGCCCTCCAGCGGAGTCACTGTCATGGCATCCGTATAGCTCCCGATGCGCGCATAGCTCTTGTCCGGATAGCGCGAAACGAAGTTGTCCGTAGGTGTCTTCAGCAGGAACACCTCGCCGGGGACATAAGGATGGATATGCAGCGACACCGTGCCCGAAAGCAGCGCCACTTCGGTAAACGGAATCCCGGCCGTCGTATGCAGGTCGTTGAACGTAAGCACCGAGTTCTCGCCCAGGTAGAGGGTCGAGGCGTTTTCAAACTCGATCTCCGCCCGGCCCGCGCCGGTCACCAGGCTGAAGCCCGCCTCCAGCGGCAGATCGGCAACCGCCTGTTCCCAGGTCGATCCGGTGTTGCGTTCGATTTCCTTCCCCCGCGTGATGCGCACGTCTCCTTCGACATAGCTCACCCGCACGATCTGCGGATAAGTCGCATTGGAGTAATGCTGGCCGAGGATAAACATGGCTTCCTTCTTCAGCTTTTCACTGGCATCGCCATTCAGAATCTGCTGAATCTGAACCAGTGCCTGTGGCTCGTCCTTCTGCATCAGCGAATTCAGCGCCAGCAGTTTCAGATCGTCGTCGTCCCCGGCCTTGGGCTGCACCGGCTGGCCGCTCCTGGCGCGAATCTCGATCTCCAGCGCGCCGCACTCATGCACCCAGCTGCTGGCGGGATGCTCGCGCTCCAGGTCGGCGCAGGTCGTGATCGCCATGGCCGACTGACCCAGTTTGTTTTCGGCGTAGGCCTTCCAGTAGAGAGCGCCGTCGGCGTGATCGCTCTGCTTCGCGGCGACCTTGCTGAAGATCGCCTGCGCATCGGCCCAGCGCCCCTCGTTGATGGCCCGCGTACCTTCCGCGAACATGCCGCTGTCGGGCGCATTGGACGCGGCCAGCTCGGCCCCCGGCTCGCCCGCCAGCCCGGCAGACGGCGCGGCCCCTGAAAATGCCTGCCCCGTGCCGGCCAGCGGCACACAAACGGCTCCCGTCAACAGAACAGCAAGAAAAACCGGTCCAGTCTTCATATCGTCCCCCCATTCGAATGTGTTTTACCAGGTCCTTCCCGGCCGGGAATCCGGGCGCGCAGGACGCGCACCTCGAACAGCAGGCCGTCCGCATTCATCTCGTCCTGCAACCGCGTAATCTCTGCCTTGTCCAGGCTCCCCGGCTGATTGGCCAGCTCGCTCAGCACATGGTCCAGCCGGTCCAGCGCCGTGGCCAGCGCCGGATCGTCAACCTGCGCCGCGTCTTTGCGGCAGATGCGATTGGCCGCCAGCAGCGTCCGGGCCTCGTCGCGCAGCGGAGAAACCATCTCCGCGCTGTCGGGATCGGCGTGCTTCAGCTCCACCAGCAGCCGCTCCGAGCGGTCAAGATGATCGCCCAGCAGCACCACCACGATGGGCTGCTTGGATTGTGGCGTGGTCTTCACGGGGTTGTTCGCGGTCACCGGAGGCTTCCGGCCGATCTCCCAAAGCCGCCCTGCATAGAACGCGCCCGCCACCAGCAGAAGGCAGGCCGCCGCGTAGCTCAGGCCCTTCCACAGGCTCGATGGCAGCCAGCTCCATCGGTGCCGTTCATACGCCGGCAGCGAGCCGGAGATCCTTGCCCACACTTCCTCGCCATACCGGTCGTCACGCGCCGGCGGCTCCACGGTTTCCATTTCGGCCAGGTCACGGCGCAGCTCCGCAAAAGCCCGCTCACACTCCCCGCAGGCCTCCAGGTGCTGTTCCGCGCCTACGGCGCCCTCGCCGTACGCCTGACCAACCAGCTCCTCTTCGTTCAAGTGTTCCAGGTATTCCATTTGCTCCATCTGCTCCAACTGTCTCATTCTTCTTACGCATTCACCCGAAATTGCGCCAGCCGCTGCCTTAGCTTGTGGACCGCGCGATAGACCGCCTGTTTGGCTGCGTTGGGCTGAATCCCCAGCGCCGCCCCGATCTCTTCCGTCGTCCGGTCCTCCATGTGCCGCAGCACAAAGGCCGTCCGTTCCGTGGCCGTCAGGCTCTGCATCGCCGCCTGCTGCATGGCTGCAATCTCGCCGCTCATCAGCAGCCGGTCCGGCCCGGCCGCCGGGTCCGCCACCTGCACATTTCCTTCTTCGGGATCGGAATCCCCGGCCACCTGCAGATCGTCCCGGCCACGCCGCCCATTCACCCGGTCCAGCGCGCAACGCACCGCGATGCGATAGATCCACGTCCCGAAGTTCGACCGCGACTCAAAGCTCTCCAGCTTCCGGTAGCCCCGCAGGAAGGACTCCTGCACCACATCCTCGGCATCGGCCTCATTGCCGGTGATGCGGTAGGCGACGCGGAAAAGGCTGCGGCTATGGCGCACCACAAGCGCCCCGTACGCCTCTTTATCCCCCGACAGAATCGCCCGGATCGTCTCGTGGTCGTTCGTGCCCATTCGCAGCATTAGACAGGATTCTATTCCTACCGGTTAGGAAAGATTGATCGGGGCCATCAAATCTCAGACGTAGCGCCGGGAAGGGAACGCAGCAACCATCGCCAGGATGGAAATCGGGTGATTGGGTTGCCATGATCAAAACCGCGCGATGGGAGCGCGGGGAAGGGCGCCGGGCAATTCGGGGGGCCGGGAAGGGAACTCCTTGATCGGTGCGACAGGGAAGGGTAAGTCAGGGCTTCAGCCCTGACAGCTGGGGCCGCAAACAACTCCGGCCTTCAGGCCCTGAGGCATGCTCTCATTCCAAAACCCGAACCCGCGGGTAAGTCGCTACTTGATCCGCTCCCACAAAAGCTTAAACGTAGCATTCTTGCGCTCGATCACGCCGCCCTTCCCGTCTTCGCGGGGGATAAGCAGCAGGCGATCGTTGCCCTGAAACTCGAACCATCGGACATTATTGACGCCGCGCCAATTGGGCGGGGTTGCGTCCTCCAGGTGGTGTGTGACAGTTTGCGCCTTCAAATCCACCGTATAGGGGCCGTAATATGCGATGTAATTGTCGAAGGCGTATGCCTTTTCCTCATCCGTACCGCCCGCGGCCCCGTTCACGAACGGCTTGCGAGCACCCTTGGCGTCGATTTGGACCGACATCCACCCGGACCGGTCATAGATCAGGACGCCTGTAGGGTGATCGTAGGCAAAGTGAAACGTGGCATCCGTGCCCTCGATCGACACCAACCGCCAGGCTCCCACGAACTTCTTGGCAACATCGTCTTGCCGCGGCTGCGCGGAGAGCAGGGAAACGCAAAAGAGGACCCAAACGAGGACGCAGGCTTTTTTCATAGAGACCGAGTATATCCCGCTCGGCGCACGAGCCGTACACCGGGCGCCCACGTCTCGCCCGCCGCCGCAGAAGACCCGGGATCAATCCGCCAATACCAAAGATTGACAAAGCCTGTTATCGGGTCCAGCATGGAATCTGGAGACCTTTCCCCATGAATGTTTCTCTGACACCCGAGCTGGATCAATTCGTCGCAGGTAAGGTGGAATCCGGCCGCTACAACTCCGCCAGCGAAGTCGTGCGCGAGGCCTTGCGTCTACTCGAAGAGCACGACCGGGCGCGCAGCGCGCAGATTGCCGCCTTCAACCAGGAGCTTGCCGCAAGGCTCGAATCCCTCGACAGCGGTGTACACGTCAAGCCGCAGGCGGCCAAGCTGCGCCTGGAGCAGGAGTCCCGCGAACGGAGAAAGCGTAGTGCATGAAGGAGTACGTTCTCAGCACCGGAGCCGAAATGGACCTGGAGGACATCTGGGAGTACATCGCGTACGACAACATCGATGCCGCCGACCGCTGGATTGGAAAGCTCTTTGACGCCTTCGACGCCCTCGCGCGCAATTCGGGGATGGGGCACAAACGAGAAGACCTGACAGCGCAACCAATTCTCTTCTGGCCAGTGGGCGCTTACCTGATCCTCTATCGCGTTCAAATCGAAGGAATCGAAATAGTAGCCATCACTCAAGGCGCGCGCGATATACCGGCGTTTCTCCGGCGGCGAACGTAACAAATGCGCTGCCAGCCCCCGGTTCCGTATCTGTCCAAGGAACCCTGCGCATGGCCGAGGGCAGTCCCCACTCCCTATTCCCTGGTCCCTATTCCCTATTCCCTAGTCCCTCAGTCCCTAGTCCCTAAGTCCCCGCACCCTAAGTCACCACTCCCCAGTCCCTAAGTCCCTAGTCCCTCGCCCTACACCGCCCGCGCCCCCAGCGGCTCCCGCGGCGGCACGGCCAGCGGCCCCAGCTCCTGATCCTTGTACTGCAACTGATACAGCTTCCAGTAGAGCCCGCGCCTGGCCAGCAGTTGCTGGTGCGAACCCATCTCGCGCAGCTGCCCCTTGTGCATCACCAGAATCGTATCGGCGCGCTGCACGGTCGACAGTCGGTGGGCGATCAGCACGCTGGTGCGGCCCTCGACCATCCGCTCGAGCGCCCCGCGGATGCGCAGTTCGGTGTCCGTATCCACGCTCGACGTGGCCTCGTCCAGAATCAGGATGCGCGGGTTGTAGGCCAGCGCGCGGGCAAAGTTGATCAGCTGCTTCTGCCCCGTGGAGAGCGAATTGCCCCGCTCCTGCACCGGCTCGTCAAACTGTCCCGGCAGCCCCTCGATGAAATCCAGCACATTGACGTCGCGCGCCGCCTGCCGCAGCGTCTCTTCCGTAATCTGCTCGTTACCCAGCCGGATATTCTCCGCCAGCGTGCCGGTAAACAGGAACGGGTCCTGCAGCACCACCGCAAAATGCCGCCGCAGCCCGTTCAAATCCTGCTCGCGAAGGTCCACTCCGTCCAGCAGAATCTGCCCCGCCGTCACGTCGTAGAAGCGCATCATCAGGCTGGTCAGCGTGGTCTTGCCGGCGCCGGTGTGCCCCACAATGGCTATTGTCTGTCCCGGCTCGATGGTGAAAGAAACATCCTTCAGAATCCACTCGATGCCGGCGATCGCCGCCAGCTCGGCTCCCGGCGCATCCGATTGCGCCGCCCGCGTCACCGCTGCCTGCTCCGCCTCGGTCAGCTTCTGGTAGGTAAACCAGACATGCCGGAACTCAATCCGGTTCGATCCGTCACCCTGCACGGGATGCGCCGGCCCCACAATCTCAGGAGCCGTATCCAGCAGCTTGAAGATGCGCTCGCAGGCCGCCATCGCCGCCTGCAGGATGTTGTACTTGTCGCTCAAGTCCTGAATCGGCCGCCAGAACCGTTGCGAGTACTGGATAAACATGGCCAGCACGCCAATGGTCACCGCCCCGTGCAGCACCCCGAAGCCGCCCCGCCAGATCACCAGCGCAATCGCCGTCGCCGACAGCACCTCCACCGCCGGGTAGTACAGCGCATAGGCAAAAATGGTGTCCTTGAAGGCGATCATGTGCAGCCGGTTCACCGCTTCAAAGTCGTTGTAGGCTCGCTGCTCCCGGTTGAACAACTGCACCACGCTCATCCCGGAGATATGTTCCTGCGTAAAGCTGTTGATGCGGGCGATGGCCGCGCGCACCCGGCGATAGCTCTCCCGCACGTGATCGCGAAAGAGCCGCGTGACGATGAGGATCAGCGGCAGCACAGCGAATGCAATCAGCGCCAGCCACCAGTTGATGGCCAGCATCACCCCGGCCATGATGGTCAGATTGAAGAAGTCGTCCACAATGGCCAGCACACCGGCCGTGAACATCTCGTTGATGGCGTCCACGTCTGAAGTCAGCCGCGTCACCAGCCGCCCCACCGCGTGCGTGTCGAAGAAGCCGATATGCATGCGCTGCATGTGGCGGAAGATGTCGCGGCGCAGGTCGAACATGAGCTTCTGGCCCACCCATTGCATCATGTACGTCTGAATGAACTCAAACAGATAGGCGCAGAGCAGCGCGGCCATGTAAAGGCCGGCGAGTTCGGTAATACCCTGCCAGGGATCGGCGGGCAGCCGGCGGGTAAACCAGTTGGTTGCGGGCGAGGCGTTGCCCGTGAGATAGCGATCGATGGCTACCTTGACGAAATAGGGCCCGGAGACGTCGCTGACCGATTTCAGCGACACCGCCAGCGAAGAGACCACCGCCTGCCACCAGTACGGGCGCACGTAATGCCCAAGCCGCTTCATCAGCCGGGAGTCGTAGACCTTGCCGACCGGGTCTTCATCCTGCTTCTGGGGCTTTTTCTTCTCTTCGTCCGCCATCGGTGGGAAAGGCTTCCGACTCTATTGTACGGGCGGGGCGCGGGTTCGCTCGCCGTCATGCCGGAAGGGCGTTCTTCGCCGTCCCTCGGACCACTCTCCCGGCGCAGGTACGAGCACCCCTTCGCAGCGGCCAATCTGCCTGTCCTTTGAACAATCTTAAAGATCGCCCCGCTTTGTTCCGATCATGAAAGTATGCAGGCCCCAAGGGGGATTTGCTTGTTGACGCAAGGCGATTGAGAAGGGAAGACAGGTCATTCGCCATTCTGCGCCTGAAGCGCCGGTCCTCTGTCTCGCTGCCAGGCAAATTGCCGACCAAAGGAAAGGCCGCAATGCCGAATCGTGCTGAACCAGACCTCTCGGCCCTACTTGAGAGCACGGACGAGATGATCTGGTCGGTCGACGTCGATCTGCGCCTGCGTACCTTCAATCGCGCGCTGCGCAGCCACATCGAAAGGAGCTTCGGTGTCCGGCAGGGGGCGGTGTTGCCGCTTGAGGACTTGCTCCCGCCCGTGCTCGTGGCCCGCTGCGCTCCGCTCCTGAAGAAGGCCCTGCGGGATGGCGCCTCGCGGGTCGAGTTCCCCATGCCCGATGGGCGCACCCTGGAAATGGCCTTCAATCCCATCGTCAGCGATGGGGAGACAACTGGCGTTTCGATCTTCGCCAAGGACATCACGGATCGTAAAACGACTGAGCGAGCGCTCCAGGAAGTCGAAAAAAGGTACCGGGATATCTTTGACGGGGCTCTGGAAGGGATATTCGAAACCTCTCTTGAGGGCAGCCTCGTGAGCGCGAATCGCGCTCTTGCCCGGATGCTGGGTTACGGCTCCCCGGACGAACTGGTGGCCGCGGTCAAAGATGCGGCCCAACATGTGCCGGTCGGCCCGCAAGAAATCTCATTGCTCACGCAGTGCATCGCGGAGCAGGAGGCTGTTCAGGGACGCGAGTGCCAGTTCAGGCGCAAGGACGGCAGTTTGACATGGGTCAAAGTGACCGCTTCGACTCAATGCGACGGTGACGGGCGCATACTGCGCCGCATGGGGCTTGTCGAAGACATCGATGCCCGCAAGCAGGCAGAGGAGCGCCTGGTCCGGACCGGCGAAGCGCTGCGTGCAAGCGAGGAGCGCTACCGCGTCGCTTTCCAGACCAGTCACGACGCCATCGCCATCAGCCGCCTGAGCGATGGAGTTTATATCGATTGCAACCAGGCGTTCCTCAAGGCCATGGGATATGAGCGCAGCCAGGTTATCGGCCGCAAGTCGCTGGAACTCGGCATCTGGGCGGAATCAGGCGACCGGCAGCGGCTGGTCGATCTTCTGGGCCAGGATCCGGGTTGCCGGGACTTGGAGGTCCAGTTCCGAAGAAAGAGCGGAGAATTGTTCTGGGTGCGCATGTCGGCTTCCCTGATTGAGTTGGACGGGGTTTCCTGCATTCTCGCCGTAATGCGGGACATCTCCGACGCCAAGCGTGCCGCGGACGAGATCCGCAGCCTCGCTTTCTACGACCCGCTGACCCGGCTGCCCAATCGCCGCCAGTTGTTGGAGCAGTTGCGGCAGACCCTGGCCGCGGGCGCAGGCGGCCATCGCAAACGGGGCATCCTGTTCATCGATCTGGATCACTTCAAAACCCTGAACGACACGCTTGGTCATCAGGCGGGCGATCTTCTGCTCCAGGAGGTTGCGCGGCGGCTCTCCAGTTGCACCCGCGATTCCGGCGCCGTGGCGCGCCTGGGTGGCGATGAATTTGTCGTGGTGCTGGAAGACCTCGGCGGCACCGTTGAAGATGCCGCGGCCCACGCCAAGACTATGGCCGGAAAGATCCTCGACGCCGTTGCCCAGGCATGCGTGCTTGACGGCCACGAGTGCCTCATCACCTGCAGCATCGGGATCACCGTCTTCGCCGATCCGCAGGTCGATGGCGACGATGTCCTGCAACAGGCGGACATCGCCATGTACCAGGCCAAGGCGGCGGGCGGCAACACCATCCGCTTTTTTGCCCCCGCATTGCAGGCTGCGGTGAATGCCCGCGCCACGCTGGAAGAAGACCTCCGCCAGGCCATCAAATCCAACCAGTTCCTGCTCTATTACCAGCCTCAGGTGGATCGCGGCCGCCTGGTGGGCGCTGAGGCTCTGTTGCGCTGGAATCACCCCAGGCGCGGTGTTCTCGCCCCCGGCGAATTCATTCCCCTGGCTGAGGAAACCGGCCTCATCCTGCCCCTCGGAAGCTGGGTGATGGAGAGCGCCTGCCGCCAGATTGCCGCCTGGGCCGGATGCAGGGAAACCGCCCATATCGCTCTGGCCGTCAATATCAGCGCACGCCAGTTACACCAGCCCGACTTTGTGGATCAGGTGCTGACCTCGCTCGAGAACGCCGGCGCCAATCCCGGCAATCTGAAGCTGGAACTCACCGAAAGCATGTTGGTGGAAAACATCGAGGATGTTATCGCCAAAATGACAGAACTCAAGGCGCATGGCTTGCGCTTTTCGCTGGACGACTTTGGTACCGGCTATTCTTCGCTCTCCTACCTCAAGCGCCTGCCTCTCGACCAGCTAAAGATCGACCGCTCGTTCGTGCGCGACATCCTGATGGATGCCAGCAGCGGCGCGATCGCCCAGACCATCATCTCCCTCAGCCGGGCGATGGGCTTGTCGGTGATCGCCGAAGGGGTTGAGACCGAAGCGCAACGCCGCTGCCTCGCCCGCCTTGGCTGCCATGCCTTTCAGGGATACCTGTTCAGCCGGCCCGTTCCGCTCGAGGCCTTCCAGCAGTTGGTGCCGGGCTGCGCTGAGGTCGTCGTCCCGACCGCTCAGTGATGCGATCCGGCATCTCTCAAGCGCGGCGGAAGAACGGTAGCGCCGGTCCCCAAACCGGCAGTCGCGCAGGTCCCCACAGCATGCGGAAAAACTCAATGCGGAGGGAGACGGGGGTTTCAACCCCCGTGTAAAGGCCAGCAGAATGAGGCCCGGCTTTAGCCGCGGAGGGAAGCCTTCCTTAGGCTTCGCACAAGATTCGCACTGTTTCCGCAGCCTGCCCAGACCCCGCCACGCCAAACGCGGTCGAAAGACCTGCGTCTTCGTTGCAGGATATCTCGCCGGATTCGGACACCGCACAAGCTAATCTTCAGCCAGCCTGGAGCGGGCCTTCAATCGTCGTCGTTGTCCCGTAAGGTTTTTTCACCGCGGACTTTGAGCGCCGCGGGTAGCGGCTGGTCACCCATTGCGTCCTTCCACAGGATCACGTTCAGCTTTTGCGCGTCGGCGTGGTCGGCGTGGCGGAAGTCCATCTTCATGCTTTCCTGCGCGCCCTCGGCATGCTTGCCGTTGGCCGTGTAAATCAGCCCGTTGTCCCGGTTGGACGCGTCGGCGGTATACGGCGGCTGATCGCCGGTGCCCGTAAACAGCGACGAAATCAACGAGCTGAAAGCATCGTTGTTGTTCATCGGCGGCAGCCCCAGCAGCGTCTCCATGGTGCGCACCACGCTCACAGTCGAATAAAAGCGGCTATCTACAAACGGCGCACCGCCTGCCGGATGCGGCGCATACTTGCTCACCACCAGCGCCAGGCTGCGGTGCGCATCCACGTGATCCGCGCCGTTCTGCGCATCGTCTTCCAGGACGAAGAAGGCCGTGTCCTCCCAGAAAGGCGAGTGCGAGACAGCCTCGACTGCGCGGCCGACCGCCAGGTCGTTGTCGGCCACCGACGACTTCGGTGTAGGTCCGCCGGGCCGGGTTCCCGCGGTGTGGTCGTTGCCCAGGCGCAGCATCACAAAGTTCGGCATGGTGTCTTTGCCCTGCTGCTTGTCCGCGACCCACCCCTGAAGGTGCCGCAGGAAAATATCCACCCGAATCTGGTCGGGAACCGAGGTATTGAAGTCCGGCGCCTCTTCGGCAAAGTGGCCCACCAGTTCCGGCTTGGTGGCCACGTTGGCGGCAATCAGCGGGATCGGCCAGGGCCACTTGTTCACCCCGCCGCCCCACTCGGCAGGCAACGTCTCGCCCGGAGCTACCGCCTTGTGCTTGCAATCCCGCCCTTGCATCAATGGCCCCATCTGTGGGTCCGCGACCCGCGCCTCGTTGCAGAACGTGGTGGAGATGAACTCCCCGAAGTGGTAGTAGCTCTTGCCGTGCGCGGCGAGATTCCCCCATAGATATCCGCTGGCCGGCTCGTTCACATCCGGAATCTTCTGCAACAGAGGATAGTTATAAGCAACAGCGCCCTCGAAATCATAAGTCCTCTCGCTGTTGCGATAGGATTGCTGCCAGTTCTTCTCGAGATAATCCGAACCGATGGCCGCATTCGACCACACATGCCCGTCGCCCGACACTTCGCCCGAGTCATAGAAGTTATCCAGCAGGCCGAACTGCAAGGCCAACTTGTGCTCGTTGGGCGTAATCGCCTCGCCATACATGGTCAGGCTGGGGTCGCCGTTTCCCACCGCCTTGCCATCCTTCTTCAAGTCGCCGAGAATCTGATCGTAAGTCCGGTTCTCCTTGATGATATAGATCACGTGCTTGATCTTGTCCGCTGCGCCGCCGGCAAAAGTAATCTTCTCCTCGGCAGCCTTCATCCGGTTCGACTCCAGCACCTCGGCGGTCGATTGCGCCAGATTCTTCTCGATCGCCGCCTCATCCAGCGTAGCCAGAGAGCCATAGAGCAGCGTTCCAATGTAGGTATAACTGCTGTGATACCGCCTCTTAATCGACTCCTCGGTCTCTCGCTGGGGAAAGTTGTTGGGTCCGGTGCCTTTGCCCTTGGCCGTGGCCACATACAGCTTCCCCCCGCCGGCCGAAGGAATGAAAGCCATCGACATGGGCATCCACTCCGTCGGCACAAAGCCGATCGGCGCAACCATGCCCTGTTTCGACCCCTTCTGCGGCAGTTTGCCCGTATCGATCACCGCAACGGCGTCGCTGTTCGCATTGGCTACATACAGGCGGCTGCCGTCCGCGTTGACCGCCAGCGCTTCAGGCTCCGCGCCAAAGTAGCTCTGTCCCGGAAGCCGCGTATCGAAGTAGCCCTTCACCGAAAACTGCCCCGCATCCACGTTCACAGCCGCAACCGCATCGCGATTGGCAAGCGCCACATAAAGAGACCTGCCGTCGGGCGAAAGCTTGAGCGCGCAGGGATGCGTGCCTGGCGCCACCGGATCGGAAGGCTTCAGCAGCTCGAGCTTCCGTCCCACCGTCCCTTTGGCCAGGTCCAGTTCCACAATCTCCGACGCATTCCACAGCGCCACAAACGCGCGCTGCCCATCCTTCGACACCGCCAGGTCGATAGGGAACGTCGACGGCACCGCATCGCTCTCGGCAAGATCGAACCGCTTCTCCATGCCGCCGTTCGCGAGATCGATCAGCATCACATCGTCGGTAAGATTGCCGGCCACCAGCAGCTTCTCTGCGCCGGCCGCGCCAATCACCTCAATCGCCGCCGGGAAGAGAATGCCAATGTCGCCTTCCTTCTCGCCGATCAGCCGTGTCTTTCTTCCCGGCGCCAGTTGCATCGGGGGTAAAGCCATCAGGCGCTCCGGCGCGATCTTGCCCCCGGCAAAGCTGTACACCACCACGCCGCTGCCCGAGGCGTCTTTTCCATCCCCAAGCGGGTTGGTCACCGAGCCCATGCTCACGTAGAGGTGGCTCCCATCGCGGCTGAACGCCAGTCCGGAATAGAGCGTCTGCTTGGCAACTCGCGCCAGGGTGCGCGCTTCAGGAAAGTCCTTGAGCTCGCCCGTCTGCGTGTCCAGCACCGACAGCGATTGCTCATAGAGCGACTCAAAGGTCCCATAACCGGCATTGACCGTCACCACGTAGCGCCCGTTGGGCGAGACAGCCATGGACATGGGCAAGCTGTTGATCCGCTGCGGATGGCCCGGCACCGGCTCAATCAATTGTTTGCTGGTGGGCAGGTCGATCGTGCTCTTTGAGGAATCGCTAGTCTGCGCCGCGAGCGGCCCCGCGGCCAGTGCAAGTGCGGTGCCGATGACCGTGAGATAAACCCGAATGCTCATGTCAAAAACGGTAACAAAAACGGCGGCTGGTCCGCTTCACGAAGACATTACACCAGCGGAGAAACGGCGGCGGGTTCTTCCAACGAATCTAGGCCCCACCCCGCTAGAACCCAGCCCAATGCAGATAAGCATCCAGAATCGGCTTGCCCCACAGGGCGCTGATGATTCCGCCAATACAAAGAAACGTCCCGAGCGGCAGCTTCTTGAACGCCCAGCTCTCCGTGCCCGTCCGCGGCTCAGGGAGTGCCAGCAAGACCACCGCCACCACGGACCCCAGCAGCACGCCCAGACTGAAAGCCAGCAGCGCCGCCAGCAAAGCGATCAGCTTCACATCGCCCAGCCCCAGGCCCTCGCGCCGCCGGATCAGCCAGTAGATCCAGCGCAGCAGCAGTAAGAGACCGGCAGCAACAAGCACGGCAATCGCGCATTCCAGCAGCGCCTGCAAGAGCCCGCGCGGATGATCCGGAACCGGGTACTCAAGACGCGCGCGCAGCACTGAAAACACCACGCCAATGCCGATCCCCGGCAAAGTCACCACATCCGGAAGCCACAAATACTCAGCGTCCAGAACCGAAAGCCCCACCAACAGCCAGAGGAAAGCTCCGAATCCAAGCGTCTCCAGGCCGCCATACGCCAAAGCCGGTGAGGAGCCATCCAGCAGCGCCGGCCATGCATACTTGAGCCAGCATTGCGCCCACAACAACCCCACCGCCAGCTCCACCAGCGGATACCGCCAGCCAATCCATACTTTGCAGCTCCGGCAGCGCCCGCGCAGCGCGACCCAACTCGCCAGCGGCACATTTTCCCACCACGCCAGCGTGTGCCCGCAATCGTGGCAATACGAGCGCGGCCTGACGATGCTCTCGCCCTCCGGCCAGCGGCTCAGGCACACGTTCAGAAAGCTGCCGAAGGCGAGCCCCACCAGCGCCGCAAACACCGTGCCCAAAACGCAAATCATCGGAGAAGTCGAGTATACGGGCGCTGGCGTAGCCCAGTCTCAGGTGCGGGCTCGACACGTACCGGCAAGATAACCTGCGGCCCATCCTCATCTCGATTGCCGTCAGGCGTATACTTGGTGCCGGATCGCGTCACCGCGGAGATCCTCTCTGAACTTCGAGTTGCGCGCAGCACGATCCGCGAAGAGGCATACCATGGCACGATGTATGGTTGCGACTCTGCTGATGCTCGCTTTTGCGGTTCCAGCCTTCGGCAAAGCCCACAATGACACCTATCCTGTTCCTTGCAGCGAGCTATGGGACGCCGTCACCAACACCCTCGGGAGTGCTGGAGACTACACCATCCTGGCAACCGACGAATCCGGAATGACAGCTTCCTTCCTTATCGTTGGATCGCAGCGGCAGCGGGTCAATTCGCTCCAATTGAATGCCCAGGACGCCGGCTGTGCACTGAAAGTCCAGATTGCCGACAGCGGATTCGCGATTGACGATACCGGTCTTTTCAAGAAGCGCGTGGGTCGTTCGCTGGCCAAACTGGAAGCGGCGAAGCCTCCGGCGTCCGCCAACCCCGGCGAAAAGAAGTAGCTTCTTCTGGGTTGTGCCGCCAGCTTTGAAGGCTATGCTCTACCGCGCCGGATGCGGCTTGATCCCCGACCACGTCCAGGCGCTGATCTTCCACGCGCCGGCTTGCAGATCCAGAACGAAGGTCATCTCTCCCTCTTCGGTCATTGGTTTCCCATGTTCCTTGTAGACATAGGTCGTCGGCACAATCACGTAAGCCACGCCGCCCTCGATCTCGGTGCGCGTGGGTGCGCCGTACTTCACCGAAGGATCGGATACGCCCGTTGCCTGCGAATGCCTGTCATAGGCGGCAGCCCATGCCTGCGCGGCATGAGGTCCAGTCCAGCGATGAGGCGCAAACTCATCCACGATGGTGATGTCGCCCGTGGCATACGCTGCGTAGGCCGACTTGGTGTCGCCGGAATTAAACCCGTCGATGAACTGATGAATGGGTACGGTCACATCGGGAGTGGCAGCGCGTAGCCCGGCAGGGGCCAGCAGAACACACGACAGCAGGGCGAGGATTGCTCGTTGCATGGGCTTCTTCCTTGAGTTAGACTCGCATCCCGCCACTCCCTGTGTCAAGAGAGCGCCAGCCGCCAGCTTCATCGCGGGTTTCCAGGCATGGCCCTTGTCCACCGCCAGCTTCACTCCGCGCAGTCCAAACCGCATGCAAGCCCGGCCGGCCAACCGTGACGCCAGCTTCCAGGCCCCATTCGAGGTAAAATAAGAGAAGCATGGACGTCCCGCCTGAAAGCTCTCCTGCACAGGTTTCTGCCACGGTGACTGCAACCGATCCCGAGCAGGCGGCTGCACTGTTTCAGCAGTCGGTGAGCATTATGGCGCGGTTGCGCGCTCCCGGAGGCTGTCCCTGGGATCGCGAGCAGTCCTTCGACACTATCCGTAAATACACCCTCGAAGAGGCTTATGAGGTCTTCGACGCCATCGAGCGCCGCGACTTTCCTCACCTGGCCGAGGAGTTGGGCGATCTGCTGCTCCAGGTTCTCTTTTATGCGGAGATGGCGGCCAACGAAGGCCATTTCACCATCGCCGACGTCCTCGACCATCTGAACCGCAAGCTGATCCGCCGTCATCCCCACGTCTTTGGCGAAGAGGCTTCGCGCGCTGCCGGCAACCGCGCCGACGTTGACGCTGAGGTGCAAGGCTCGGCAACAGCCGTCCTGCGCAACTGGGAAGAGATCAAAGCCGCGGAGAAGCAATCCCCGCAGAACGGCGCCGGCACTCAGGCGCCTTCCCGTCCATCTTCGAGACTCGACACCGTACAGCGCGCGCTGCCGGCCCTTGCCGAAGCCGCCAAACTCGGCGCCAAGGCGCAGAAATCCGGCTTTGACTGGCCTCACTGGCGTGATCTGCTGCCCAAGCTCGCCGAAGAAACCGCGGAGCTTGAGGCGGAAGCTTCCTCAGCCGATCCGGCGCGCAAGCCTGCGGTCGAGGCAGAGCTGGGCGACCTGCTCTTTACCGTAGTCAACCTGGGCCGGCACCTCGGCGTGGATGCCGAGATGGCCCTGCGCGGCTGCAATCTTCGTTTCCGTCAGCGCTTCCGCCAGATGGAGCTCGACTCCACGGAGCCGCTCGAAGAGCTCGCGCCCGGGGAACTGGAAGCGCTGTGGGCGCATGCCAAACGCAGGCTTGCCGAAGAGATTCCTGCAGCGGAGGCCAATCGGTGATCGTGATCCGCACCTGCGAGGGACTTGACGAACTGGAAGCCTGCGTCCAGTTGCAGATCGAGACCTGGGGCTACTCCGACGGGGATGTGATCCCTCGCCGCGCCTTTCTGGTGGCGCAGAGCATCGGCGGACAGGTCATCGGCGCCTTCGACACCGAAATTCCCGGCGCCGCGCCCGCGGGCGGGGCCGAATCGATGGTCGGATTTGCCTTTTCTTTGCCTGGCGTGAAGACCGGCCATGGCCAGCCGCAAGCTTATTTGCATTCCCACATGCTGGCCGTGCGCGAATCATACCGGAATCGCGGTCTCGGCGCGCAACTCAAGCGGGAGCAACGGCTTGAGGCGCTTTCGCGAGGCATCCGCCACATGGAATGGACCTTCGATCCACTCGAAATAAAAAACGCTTTCCTCAATATCCACAAGCTGGGCGCCGTAGTTTCCAGCTACCGCGTGAATTTCTATGGTGTATCCTCATCTCGTCTGCAGGGTGGGCTTCCAACGGACCGTTTGGTGGCCGAGTGGCAGCTTGATTCGCCTCGCGTCGAGGCGATTTTAGAAGAGCGCCCCGCAGCCGAATATGTCATAGAGGAACGTATTCTGGTCCCGGCCTCCATCTACGAGTGGAAGGCCTCGGCAGCGGGACGGGAACGAGCCCTCGCCGTTCAGTTGGAGAATCGAAGGAAGTTTCAACAGGCATTTTCCAAAGGGTGGGCCGTACTTGGCTTCACCCGGGATGCGGAAGGAAATGGAATCTTCGAACTGGGTCCCCTCACCCAGGCCGGAGTCGGTCTAGAGTCCAAGGAACGTAAAAACCTATGAGAATTGATGCAATCATTCTGCGTGAACTGCACCTGCCTCTGGTGCGCCCCTTTGAAACCAGCTTCGGCATCACCCGCAACCGGCGCATTCTGCTGGCCGAAATCCAGTCGGAAGGATTAACTGGCTGGGGCGAGTGTACGGCCGGCGAGCGGCCGTTTTTCTCCGCCGAATCCACCGATACCGCCTGGCAGGTCATCGTCCAGGAGTTGGGTCCGATGCTGGCCTCTGAGTCGCCCCGGCACGGCGGCGATTGCCCCCATATATTCAAGCAGGTGCGCGGCAACCGCATGGCCAAGGCCACGCTTGAAAACGCCATCTGGGATCTCGAGGCGCAGCGCGAAGGCATCTCGCTCTCCCGCCTTCTGGGCGGCGTGCGCGACGTGATTCCCTGCGGCGTCTCGCTCGGCATCCAGTCCACCATTCCCGAGCTGTTGTCGGTCATTGAGCGCGAACTGGCCGCTGGCTACCAGCGCATCAAGCTCAAGTGCAAGCCCGGCTGGGACGTTGAAGTCTTCGACCGCGTCCGCAACCGCTGGCCTGAAATCACCCTCAGTTGCGACGCCAACTCCGCCTACCGCCTCCGTGACATCGATCACCTTGTCGACTTCGACGCTTTTGACCTGCTCATGATCGAGCAGCCCCTGTGGCACGACGACTTCTACTACCACTCCATGCTGCAAAAGCAGTTGCAGACCGCCATCTGCCTCGACGAATCCATCCGCAACCGCCGCGACGCCCTTGCCGCCATCGAAATGGAATCCTGCAAGATCATCAACATCAAGCTGGGCCGCGTGGGCGGCTTCTCCGAGGCCATCCACGTCCACAATGCTGCGCAGGAGCGCGGCATTCAGGTCTGGTGTGGCGGCATGCTGGAGTCCGGCATAGGCCGCTCGCACAACATCGCGCTCTCGACCCTGGAAAACTTCACCCTGCCCGGCGACGTCTCCGCATCCGCGCGCTACTGGGTTGAAGACATCATCGAACCGGAAGTCACCGTTTCACCCGCCGGCGAGATTGCCATATCCGACTCACCCGGCCGCGGCTACGAAGTCCGTACCGACCTCATCGACCGCCTCACCGTCCGCAAAGAGCACATCCGCGCCTTCGAGCTCGTGAGCTAGCGACGCGCGTTTCGGCGGGCGGCCCCGGTCCCGGTGAGATTTCCAAACCACGCTGAGGGTGCCCCCGGTCCCTCGCCTTTGGGGACCGGGGATGGAAGGCTCATTTCTCACAGCCGTCGGGGTCGCGATCGGAGTATCTTCGCGGTGAATGAAGGGCCAGCGTATCCGTTTCCAGCAAACGGGGGAGCTCCACTTACCGACTCTCAGGTGGGATCGCCGTCTTCTCCCGCCCCGGTCCCCAAAGGCGAGGGACCGGGGGCACCCGCAATTGGTTAGAATTCCTCGTGAGATCGGGGCCACCCGCCCCCATCCTTCGCTTCTTTCCGGCGAAGGGTGGGTAACCGCAAACCCCACCCCGCTTCACCTTTGCACTCAATTAACCCTCTTTGGCGCACAATAGAAATGGATGAAGCTGCGGAACCTCCACTGTCCCACAAGCGCGCCGCCAGCCACAACCGCACGCGACCCGAAGCCGTTCACCCCACCCCCCACCTGCAAAGTCGCAGTTTTTGCCTGTGGAACTGTGGAGCCTCCGCTAACCCGTTTCATGGCAAGGACCTGCACGAACCCGCTCCACAGGATCACAGATTCACAACCAGCAAATTGCGGTATTTTTTGCATCTCCGCAACCCAGACCAGCGCCGCAAAATCTCCCGGAACCCCGCTCCGGAACCGCCCTCGACTCCACTGCGTACTGATCTGCGGTGGCGCAACTTTAGCGCCGGGCCTGCGTCTCAATCCTGAGTGGCGGCCCCGGCCATCGTGAGCAGGCCGCCGGAGGTTATCTGCGTGACTCCCCAGGAAGAACAGCTTCTCAACTCGCTCGTGGAGCGGGTCAAACAGACACAGTTGCAGGAAAAAGATCCCGACGCCGAAGCCCTGTTGAACCAGGCTTTGGGCGTCAATCCCGATGCGCTCTACATCCTTGCGCAAACCGTGCTGGTGCAGAACATCGCGCTGGACCAGGCCAAGGCGCAGGTGGCGCAGCTCCAGCAGCAGGTGCAGCAGGCGCGTCAGCCGGCCCACGCCACCAGCTTTCTGGGCAACCTGCTCGGTCATCGCGACCCGGCACCCCCACCACCTCTGCAGCCGGCAGCCTATGTTCCCCCTCCCCCACCGCCTCCCGGTTACACTCCTGGGCAGTACCAGCCGGCAGGATTCGCGCAGCCGCAATTCGTCCCGGCCGCGCAGCCCAGCTTTCTCAGCGGCGCCATGCAGACGGCCGCCGGCGTGGCCGCGGGCGCGCTGGCCTTTGAGGGCGTTGAGGCGGTGCTGCACGGCCTCGGCGGCCATCCCGGCTACGGCTGGGGCGGTCCCGGCCTGGGCATGGGCGGCATGGGCCCTGGCATGAACTTGATGGGCGCCGGCTTCGATCGTCCGGTCGAAGAGACGGTCGTCAACAACTATTACGACCAGCCGGGAGCCGGCCACGAAGGCACGGACCGCGCCGGCTTCGCGCCAGACGCCGGCGAACACCCCTACCACGAGTCGGCCGCGCAAAGCGACCAGGGAGGCGCGCAGTTCTCCGACGCCAGCTACAACACGGCTGGCGACGATCAGGGCAGTTTTGATGGCGGCACGCTCGACGCCGGCCAGGACGCCGGAGGATTCGACAGCTCCGGTGCCGACGGAGGCTCAGGGTTCGATGACGGCGGCGGCGGATTTGGAGGCGACAGCGGTGGTGATCTGCTCTGATTTCGGCCCAGGACCTCGAAATTGTTCCAATGGCAATGCAATTGGGAAAATGAATTCGCGCTGTGAGCAATTCGACACAGATGTTGGTCCCGCTAATCGAAAATGATGTTGGCTGCGACATTGTTCCACGGTCGTCACTGACACAGACTCCAACTCCATGTTCTGCCTCAACACGCAATTCGGATTCTCATTCGAATTGGGTCGTGGATCTTGTCTTCGCCGGTTTGTTGCTCACTCTCGCACTGCCGTTGCTATTCATCCTGGCAGCGATCGTCAAGCTGGATTCGGAGGGCCCGGTACTCTTTCGCCAGGTTCGCATGGGCCGGAAGTTCCGGCGTTTTCAACTCTTCAAGCTCCGCACTATGAGCCTGTCCGGCGACGGTCCGGCCTACACGCTGGGCGCCGATCCCCGGATCACGCGCGCAGGACACTGGCTGCGCCGGCTCAAACTCGATGAGTTGCCGCAGCTCTTGAACGTGCTCCGCGGCGACATGAGCATCGTGGGACCGCGACCGGTGATCCCCGAGTTGGCGGTAGAGTTCAGCTGGGCGTATGCCCGGCTGCTGAAGGTGCGCCCCGGCCTCACCGACCCGGCCTCGGTCGCATACTGCAATGAGAACGAGATCTTGGCCTGTGCCGCTGACCCGCTGCTCTATTTCAAGTCTGTCGTGACGCCGGACAAGATTCGCATCTCGATGAATTATCAGCAGGTTGCTAATTCGTGGAGCGACCTTGGTGTGGTGCTCAAAACAGCTCTGGTCTTGCTTTCGCCTGTGTGCCGGAAGCGGTTCTGCCGGCAACCGGCCAGACAGCCCGGCCCAGGCGTCGCATCCCTGGTATTCGTGCAAAATGTATGCTACGCGAGCATCCCGGCGAACTTAAAATGGCTTACGCCGTCAGGACAGTTCGCAGTCACAGCGGCGGTCCTGGAAAAGTCTCGGTGCTCCGAGGCGCTTCCCAACCCCGAGTCCGCCGCTCTTTGAACGCCGCGGTCCACGCGCCCCGGGAGCCTTCGAAAGGCTGCTCGCCCGTAGGATTCCTGCCACGAGGCCCTGCTTCGCTATCC
>Ga0326727_10004654_pt1 | contig 40719 bp, 28 predicted proteins | sample MB2enrmetagenome_FD_207643 | JGI IMG/M metagenome (GOLD analysis project Ga0326727, IMG submission 207643) | Lab enriched peat soil microbial communities from McLean, Ithaca, NY, United States - MB29MY | ecosystem: Environmental > Terrestrial > Soil > Wetlands > Peat | place: USA: New York...
GTCCCGTTTCCATGCGCTCGATCCGGTTGCGCCGCCAGTAGAGCTTGCCCAGGTCGGCCACTTGCTGGTTCAAGAGGGCGTCGCCGGGGCCGTAGGCGGTGGCGAGTTCCCGTTGCAAGGCGGCATATCGTTCGGGATCTTCGCCCAGGGCGCGCATGACGGCGGCTTCGTTTTCGGGCGCCGCATCACAGCCGTGCTTCACTGCGTTCATTTTCATGCGCTCTTTTCCGGCCTCGCTGCGAGGCCCGGTGGAGCGCTGCGAGTTGCGCCGAGCGGCGTCGAGCCGCTGGGGAGTAAGACAAGTAGATTTGAGCAGAGACATAGTGACTCCATGAATTGGAAGATTGGGAGCAGGGGCGGCAGGCAAGCCGTCCCCACCGAAGGTGAGAGAGCCTTTCACAGCCCTAATAGCTTACCATGACAACACAATTGTTGTCAAGTATTGACAAAGGAACGTTACACCGTCGGCAACACCGGGTAGGGCAAGCCCTACCCCTACAGGCCACAGCCCCGAGGGGGCGATCTACCGAAGCCCAGGCAGAAGAAGGTGTGAAAAAATCGGCGAAAGGCAAAAACATGCACGCGCTGTCATTCTGAGCGAAGCGAAGAATCTCGCTCTGAATTCCTTCGCCGTCGGCCACTTCCATCGGCAGAGCGAGATCCTTGCGGAGTTTATCCTGAGCGGGCCAGAGCGAGATTCCTTCACTTCGTTCAGGACAGGCTCTTCGCTTCGCTCAGAGTCTGTGATTTTTTTGGATTTTTGGCCATTTTCGAGCACTTAACTCATTTGTTATCAATGGCACTTTTCGGCAACATTCAAAAAAATCACGCTCTCTCAGGATGACAGGCGGTCGGTCTTGCTACCTGGCTGGCGGAATTGTCATCCTACGTCGCCCATCCCATAAATATAGCTAGGACAACGATTGTATCGGCTATTCCATGCGCGAGAATCGCGGCCCACAGATTTCGGCCGGAGAATAGGTAGACGCCGCCGAGGACGAGACCAGAATAGGTGGAGTCCATAATGCCTGCGGGACCTTTGTAGAAGTGTGCGAGGCCAAAGAGGACTGCGACGTATAGCATCGCAGCGACATAGGCAAGCTTCGAGCGGTTGCCCACGTCCGCAGCGCGCGTGAGAAGGTAGCCGCGGTAGCCCACCTCCTCGCCGAACCCCGCAAAAACCCAAACGATGGCCAAATTGCGCATGGCAAACTTCCAGTCGTGGGCGGGCACCTTTAACAACGAGGACACCTGTTCCGGCCTATGCCAAAGGTGGCTGGCCAGCGGCTCAATGACGAATTGACTGCCGAGTAGCAGCAGGGCAGCCGCAACGACGGCCATCACCACAATCTTCCACCACGAATTCGGTCGCCTGAGTCCCGCCACACCCCATCCGCCGTCGCGAAGCCGAAGTGAAAACCAGAAGAGCACGAAGAGGATTGGCACCTCATTCGGCACAATGTGGAAGATATTGTGGCCAATGACGATGAATGCGCCGACGACGACTTCAAGAAGAGACACCCAGCGCTCGCTGGGTGTGAGTTCGGCCGGGGACGGCAAGGGAGAGAATCGCACATGTAGATACTAGCAGGAAGGTGGATTCAATCAAAACAAGTGAGAGTGCTCGGAGTTGAGTTTAGCAGTGAGAAATTCCCGCCGCCTTTGGGAGGCGGCGGGTTGCTCAAACAAGGTGGTTTTGAGTTATTACGCTGACGGCAGCGGGGTCAGAAGTAGATCCCCGTGAGCACGTTGCTGGGTGCCGATGTGTTACCAAGGTTGTCAACGGCAACAACCCAGACCTGCGCGGGCTCCGTGGCTCCTCGCGGGAAAATGTAGACATCGGTGGTACCGCCGACCGTGCTGTCAAATGAATCGAGCACCCCGTCGATATAGATGTCATACTGGATATCCGCTTGCGGCTCGTTTACCGACGTCGAGGGGTTCCACGAAATAATCGCTTCGCCTCCGCCATCGCCACCGCCGTTCAGGTCTGTGGGAGCGGTCAGAACCGAGGGAGGCGCTAACCTGCTACATTATTTATGCAGAGATCAATAGGACGCTACGGAACGGTGTCGGTCACGGAAATAGAATCAGCAGAGGAAACATGGAAAGGAGCTAGATCGTCATGACGAGCATGTGGGAAGCAGAGCCTGACCGATTCAAGCGCACGGTCCTGGGACGAACCGGTCTACAGGTTGGACGGCTTGGCGTGGCCGCCAGTTACGGCGTTTCTGGAACTGCGCTCGAGTGGGCCTTCGAGCGTGGCGTGAACTATATCTATTGGGGCAGCCGGCGGAGCGAGTCATTCGGAGATGGACTCAAGAACCTGCGAACGAAACGCGAGCGATTCGCGCTCGTTATCCAATCCTACACTCGTGCCGCGAGCCTGTTGAGCTGGAGCCTGGAGCGCGCCCTGCGCACACTAAGCTTTGAGTACACGGACGTGCTGCTCTTGGGGCTATGGAACAAGCCCGTGTCTCCTAGAATTCTCGACGCGGCCCGGCAGCTCCAAGCACGCGGCTTAGTGCGATTTCTTGGGGTGTCAACGCATAAGCGGACCTTGGCGCCCCAGATCGCGGCGGGTCGAGACTTTGATGTGGTGCACTTCCGGTACAACGCCGCCCATCCGGGAGCCGAAAAGGAGATTTTTCCGGAGCTGCCACCCGCCGACCGGCCCGGCATGGTTTCCTTCACGGCCACCAGTTGGGGACAACTGCTGGGCAAGCCGACGCTACAGGGACGTCTCACACGCACACATCGCCTCCCCAAATCGGAGAGGGCCCCGACGGCTGGTGACTGCTACCGTTACGTCCTGACCCGGCCGGAGGTTGATGTTTGTTTGAGTGGACCGGCGAATACTAAACAGATGGAAGAGGCAGTCGAAGCACTAGGACTCGGCCCGATGAGTGCGGATGAGTTGGCGTGGATGGGGCGCGTGGGCCGGGCCGTTGCAGGCAAATGAAGCAGGGTAGTGGTACAGCGCGGCAGAGCCGCGGTGCCAAATTCAAGATTCCAGATTCAAGAAGAGATCTTCGCAAAATATCTACGTTTCGTGAATTAGTGGTACAGCGCGGCGGAACCGCGATGCCAAATTCAAGATTCCAGATTCAAGAAGAGATCTTCGCAAAATATCTACGTTTCGTGAATTAGTGGTACAGCGCGGCGGAACCGCGATGCCAAATTCAAGATTCCAGATTCAAGAAGAGATCTTCGCAAAATATCTACGTTTCGTGAATTAGTGGTACAGAGCGGCGGAACCGCGATGCCAAATTCAAGATTCCAGATTCAAGAAGAGATCTTCGCAAAATATCTACGTTTCGTGAATTAGTGGTACAGAGCGGCAGAACCGCAACCAAATGCAGATTCTTCGCTTCGCTCAGAATGACATGTCATCCTGAGCGAAGCGAAGGATCTGCTTTTCCTGTGATATCATGAACAGAAAGCAGGGGCTTTAAACCAGAGAGTACGATGTTGCCGGTTGAGGACGCCGGTTGAGCGGGTTGCCCCACGCTTTTCAGCGCTTCGGCTCTGATTTCCTACTGTTGCTTTGGAGGAGGTAAACATGGCAGCGAAACCAATTCCGGAAGGGTTTCACACTCTGACCCCTTATCTAACCGTCAAAGATGCGCCACGCGCCATCGAGTTCTACAAGCAGGCGTTTGGCGCTCAAGTGCGTGGCATCCACTACTCTCCGGACGGGAAGATCATGAACGCCGATCTCAAGGTCGGCGATTCGATTCTGATGTTGGCCGAGGAGTTCCCCGGCATGGGCCCCAAGTCGCCGCTTTCGCTGGCGGATTCACCCGTGACCGTCCACATCTACGTCGAAGACGTGGATAAGCTGTTCAACCAAGCCGTTGCGGCCGGCGCCAAGGTCGTTTTGCCGGTGATGGATCAGTTCTGGGGAGACCGCTTCGCCAACGTCACCGATCCCTTCGGCCATAGGTGGTCGATGGGGACACACAAGGAAGACCTGACCCCGGCGGAAATCGAGCAGCGGGGGCGCGCCGCGTTTGAGAAGATGCACGCGCACCAGAAGCAGCAGGCGGGATAAGTCGTGTCATGCCGGCAACGTCTGCTCTGGCGACAAGTACAAAGAACAGACGCAGCGCCGGCAAACCGGGTTGGCGGCGATATCGAGCTGCCGCCGGAATTCGACAGCGGGATCTCCGTTGACGATTTCGATCAGCGACTTCTCATGGAGGTTGCCGATCGGACGATGGAAGAAGCACGGCCGCACCGTCCCGTCCGCTTCGATGACGGCAGAGACCCAGGGCGCGTTGCAAATCGGGGCCACCGGGGCGATTTCGCCAAGCTGGGCTCGAAAATGGCGCACGATCCGGCGCAGTTTCTCGGCGCTCTCCGCCACAAACCCGTTTGCGATCTCATCCCAATGCTCCTGAATCAGCAGCTCGACCTCTTGCTCGAGCGCGGCAATGTCTTCACGTCCGGGCGCGACAGTGTCTCGGCGTTTCGCGGGCCAGCCTCCGGGACGGTTGAATGCCTCCGACGTAGTGTCGGCCGCAAGGAAAGAAATCGAATTCAACCCCAATTGCCGGGCGGATGCGACGATGGCTCGGAGTTGCGAGCAATTCGCCTTTTGCACGGTCGCACGCCCTCGAACTTCGATCTGTGGCCTGACCTCCCGCAAAGCGCGCACGCCACGCTCGAGGGTTTCGAATGCGCCGCGCACCCGCCGAATCTGATTGTGAATCTCGGGCGGGCCATCCACCGAGACGATGAGGTCATCCATCGTCTGTGCAATCGTCGCGGCCTGCGCTTCCAAGAGCAGACCGGCGGTGAGCAGGGTGAGCCGCACGCCGTGGGCTCGAAGCAAGCGGCTGAGCGCGGCAAGATCCGTGTGCATCTGCGATTCGCCCCCGGAGAACACAACCCACCGGACCTGAAGTCTTCGCAGGGACTCGACGTGAGCTTGAAGGTCCTCGGCGGTAATCTCCCTGACCTGACTGATCCTCCAGATGTCACACATCACGCAACGGCAATTGCAACGATTGTGCGGGAACAGAACGAGGATCGGCAGCGAGTAAACGTGCGGATCGAGTGTTAGTGCGGCGGCGCTCGCGGAACTCGAAATGGTCTGCGGGTCAGTCAACTAAACACTCTCTCTAAACTCACGTCATTCCCGCGCAAGCGGGAATCCATTGGACTGGCGATGGGCCCCCGCTTTCGCGGGGGCGACGACTCTGGTTTTCATTCCATTGGGTGGGTCGAAGACCCGTGACCGGTCAGCCTGAAATGAAGCACCAGCACCGCGGGCGTGGCGCGGGCCTTCTCGAACACGGCGTGTTTGCCCGCCGCCCGGAAGATTCGCCTTTCGGGTTCTCCGAGGCGAAAATCGCCGGACTTCACGAGGCGGAAACGCTGGTCTTCAAACGACCCGCGGAGATCCGGCAGGGCGTGGAGGAAGGTCTCGATCTCCACTGTCCGATCGGCGCGCCGGAAGGCGCACCGCCATCCTTGCGCGCGAGCCGCGGGGTGCATGTCGGTGACAAAGACATCGGCGCCCGGCCTCGCCACGCGCGCTAGTTCGCTGGCGAGCGCGCCGATATTGAAGACATGGCCGATGGTAAAAGAACACACCATCACGTCCGCCGATTGTGGCCGAAGCGGAAGTGTACAAGTGTCAGCCATAACGAGGCGACCGCGCAGCGATGGCTTGACTCTGGCACGCAGGATCATCTCAGGGCTGGCATCCACTCCGATCACTGAACGAGCGCCGAGGTTAATGAGCGTCGAGAGCCAACGACCTGTCCCGCAACCGATATCCAGGGCATCCTTGTAACGTAATTCAGGTAGCATGGGACGCAGCGCTCGCTCTTCCAGGGCCAGGAGCGGGTTCAGGTCGCCGTCGTAGGTTGCCGCCCAAAGCTTGTAGCCTTCGCCGGGGGAAACACGAGTTGACTCGCGACGCTCGGCTCCGAACTCTTGACTCACGGCTGGCTTCACAGGCTCTCCTCTTTGGGCTTGCGGAGCCTGAAGTAGCGCTGCGTCCATCTCAATTCAAAGGGGAACGAGTAGAAACGGAGCCGGTAGCGCCAGTCGCTCAGTAGCTTCAACAGCCAACGCCCCCAGCGCGGAAGCCTGAAGTCCTGCATGGTCGGCCAGCGCGAGGTGACGACTACTTCGAAGTTATCAATCAACCGCTTTGTGGGCGGTCGCAACCAGGGCGCGGCAGGATCTTTCTGGGTGGTGAATCGCTGCCACCGGTCCGATGCCCACTCTTCTGGGGTATTCGGAAACTGGACCTGGTCTTCCACGCCTCCGTACATTGTGTCCCGCTGTGGAACGGGCGTATAGGTGTTGACCACGATCTCCGCCTCCGGGTTCAGCCGCTTGACCTTGCGGATAAAGGCCAGGCATTCCTGCGTGTCTCGCTCGGGAGCTTTGGGATTGCCCATACAAAAAGAAAGCTCGGGGATGATACCGAATTTCCGGATGCGCGCCGCGAACTCAAGTATCTGCTCCGCTTTGAGCTGCTTCTTCATTTCCTTAAGCACCCAATCGGAGCCCGATTCGGCGCCCACGTAGACCATCGTCAGCCCCGCCTGACGGATCGCCTCGAGCGTTGCATCGGAATAGCGCAGCATCGCGTCGATCCGTGCTTCGCACCACCAACGCAGTTTGAGTGGTTGCATACGTTCAGCCAGTTCCCGCGCATCATCCTCCCTCAGGAAGAAGTTGTTGTCGTAGAATTGCACCGCGTCGGCACGGTATGTATCAACCAAATGTTGAAGAATGGCGGCGGTTCGCTCAGGCGGTTCCATCTTCTCCCGGCTCCCGGAAAAGGTCGTCACGCCGCAGAAATTGCAACTGTACGGGCATCCGATGCTCGCTTGGTGAACGGCTGTCCGTTTGCCGAGATAAGTGGGCAGCAGGTACTTCTCAACGGGAAGACGGTGGTAGGGAAACCACGGAAACACGCCGGGGCTTTTCAAAGGGCGCTCCGGGTTGTGAATGGGTTTGCCAGTTGCGTCTTTATAGGAAAGGCCCCGGATGCCCTCCAGGCTGCGCTTTTCGCGAAGCGCGCTCAACAACTCGAGGAACGTGTCTTCGCCCTGGCCGCGCACGGCAAAATCGACGTAGGGCGCATTCAGCGCCGCCTCTGTGTAGTTGGTTGGGAAGTATCCTCCCCAGACAGTCCGGATGTGGGGAAAGCTTTGTCTGAGTTCGGGCAAGGTCTCCACAACGCTCCTGGTTTGAGGGCCGGGCATTACCGTGACCGCCAGCAACTCGACTGGCTTCTCCCGCATCAACGTCGCCAGCGTCTTCTGGGGATCGGGATCAAGGTTGCCATCCACGATCTCGTACTCTTCCCGGCCTTCGAGAATCGCCCCGATGGAAAGCGCCGAGAGCGGAAAGCGCCGGTTGCCGGGCCTCGTCGCCTTAGGGTTGTAGAGCACGATCATGCGATCTCCTAACGACCGGAAAAGCATCAACACGGAGCGCACAGAGTCTCTCTCCCCTGTTCCGTGCTTCGCTACGCCACCCGCTGGAATTCCAAAAGAACATGATCCGCCAAAGCGCGAAACACAGGAACGCGGCTCAGCAGGTGGTCAGCGGCAGTCAGTGATCTCAGTACTCTTGGAAAGCGTCGCGCGAGCGGCTCCAAATAAGACGGCGGCACCGTAACACCAACCCCCTTGAGCCGCAGCAACCGGAAATCCGGAGCGAACAGGCGAGCCATCGTGCGCGCCGATGGATAGTGAACCCCGACCGTCACGCCTTCAACAAGCCGCCCGACGGTTCCCCCGCGCCGAAAACGCCGCAGCGCCTTTCGAGGGTTTCCCTTTGCCAGGTACCAGATGATTTCCCAGGCCACTGCGCGTCCGGCCATGCAGAGCAAAGCCCTTGCTCCAGGCGCCAGCAGCTTCGCCAAATTGCGAGCTACCGCCGAAAGGTCCAGCACGCAATTCAGTCCCCCGAAATTAGAGAACATCCCGTCAAACGGGCCCTCGTCAACCAGGACGGCGAGGTCCTCGGTGGCCAACACGCGAAAGTCAACTCGCGTCGGACCTTCCTGCGATGCGATTCGCCGCCGCGCCACCTGGATCATGCGGGGAGCAACGTCGCAGGCCAGCACCTCAACTCCTCGTTCGGCCAGGTGAACAGCGTCCACCCCTGTGCCACAGTTCAGTTCGAGAATGCGTTGGCCGGGACGGAAACAACGGTCTAACTCCTCCCACACGGAGTCACGTTGCGCGCGGCCAATGAGCGAATTGGTAAAGACTACGTCGTAGGTTTCCGCCACATGGTCGAATGGCGCTTCACGGGCTGAAGTGGAAAGTGCCGCCGGCATCAAGATCACGCCTCCACTTCCCCGCCCGAGGCGCGCAGCCCTTCCCGCGCCCTTGTAATTTTCCCCTGAAGCTCGGCAACCACCACGGGGTCGATCGGCGCGCCGTTCCCATTCAAGAGCCGGCTCAATTCGACTTCGTTACGAAGCAGTTGGTCCGCGTTCTGATAGAAGCGGCGGGAGTGCCTGCCACGAATACGGTAGTCCCGGTCCGATCCCCCGGCCCAGGATTTCAAAGGAACAACCTGCTGCTCCACATCACCGAAGTAAGGCGTGCCTTTAATGGGATAAGAAACCGTCGTAAAGAACACATCGGGGTCTGTCTTTTTGACGTGGTCAACCGTGGCTTCGATGTCTTCGATTTCTTCACCCAGGTAACCCCACATCAGAAACATTCCCGTCTTGATACCTCGCGATTTGGCTAGAGACACGGCTTTCTGAACCTGTTCCACCGTCACGTCGCGTTGCATGGCATCGAGGATTCGCTGCGAACCGCTTTCCGAGCCGATCCAGACGCGGAAGCAGCCAAGCTCGGCCAAGGTATCGACTACTTGCTCGTTCAGCCGATCGGCGCGGGAGATACACTCAAACGGAATCCTCAGTCCGCGGCGCTTCAGCTCCGCTGCATATCGGAACAGCCATCCGTGATGGATAGTGAAAACATCGTCGGCCAGCCACGCCATGTCCGGTTGATAGCGTTTGAGCAGCCACTCCAACTCGTCCGCCACAGCGGCGGGCAGTCTGCGGCGGTGCGTCTTCCCGAATACCTCATGGCTACACCACCGGCAACGATACGGGCAGCCGCGCGCGGTGATCAGAGAAACCGAGCCCATGCCATGGTGCTCACGCCAAACTCTGACGTACCGATCCACGTCAACAGCCTCACGCTCTGGCCATGGTTGCGAGTCGAGATCGGCTATCTGACGGCGCGGAGGAGTGCGGCGCAGAGAACCATCTTCACCGCGGAAGGCGATCCCGCAAATGTTCTCCAGCCCGGCGGCAAGATCGCGACACCCGGCCCGCGAAGCGCGCAGCGCCGGGAGCAATTCTTCCATCGTGATCTCGCCTTCTCCGATCACCACTACGTCCGCGCCTGCTTCCAGGTATTCGGCCGCGTACGCGCCTGGTTCGGGCCCGCCCACAACGGTGCGCCATCCCGCTTCTTTCGCGAGCCTCAGAATCTCGATCACATTGGTGCGCGTCATAAGGTTTGCATAGACGCCGAGGACGGACGGCGGCACGGTCCGCAATACTTCAAAAAGGTCTGCTCGAGAGGAAAAGGTCGTGTCGAATACTTCCACCCTCACGCCCTTTTTGCGCAAGTGCGAGCAGATATAGAGGATCCCAAGAGGCACGTAGGGCTTCATGATCTGAAGCTCCTTGGGATCGTCATTAAGGAAGTAGCCGTGGGTCAAAAGCAGGTCCATGGTTGTCACGAACGCGATTCCCCTCCCTGGTAAGGATGGGTTAGGGGTGGTCGCCGTTCGTTAGCGATACCACCCGCCACCCTTGCCCCTCCTCCCGCTGAGGAGGGGAGTCATTCTCGTAGCAGCGAAGGATAACGCGTTCTTCCCTCTATCAACCGCTGGCCGCGGACCAGAAAGCCTTGGCCTGCGCTACACCAGCGTCGGTTCGGGATTGCGGCAGCTCTTTTCCATTCGTTCCACTGTCTGCCAAAGCCGCGCGACTTCTGCCGGATTGCCCTGTGCTCCATTCCCGTCCAGTCCGCCATTCCCGTTTCCCCGATGTACCGGGGCAGCCCACATGTCAACCTCGGCATGCAAGGCATCGCGCAGGGCGCGGTAGAAATCATTGGTATAGGTCCCATTGAACATTACCGAAAGGTCGTCACTGTCCACCCAGTTTCTCTTCGCTCCCAACTCTTCGCGTACCCGCTCGTGGAACCTGGTTCCGGGAAGAGGATAAGAGACGGAGACTCCGATATCTTCCGGGCGTGTCTCACGCACCAGTTCGACGGTATTCTGAATGTCTTCCCAGGTTTCGCCCGGGTAGCCGAACTGGAGGAAGAAGCCGGCCCGAATTCCTTCGCGGCGCAGGTTCTCGCGCGCCACGGGCACCAATTCCACGCGCGAGCCTTTTTCCATAGCATTGAGAATCTTCTGCGACCCGGACTCGACCCCCATCCACACTTCTGTACACCCGGCCCGGCGCAACGCGGACGCCACCTCCGAGGTAACCAGATTGACTCGAGATTGAATCTTGAAGGGAATGCGAGCAGCGCGCCGTTCGACCCTTCGGCCAACTCCTCCACCCAACGATGCCTCAGTCCGAACACGTCGTCTGCGAACCAGAGGTGATCGGCTCCATAGCGCGCTTTAAGCTCCTTCATCTCCTCCGCCACGCCCTCCGCGGAGCGCACGTGGAACGAGTCGCCGTAAATGGGCCGCGCGCACCAGTTGCAGCGGTACGGGCAGCCGCGGCTGGCAACCAGGTTCATCGAGAAGAAGCCATGTCTCTCGCGCCAGGCATTCCGGTACAACTCCGGCTGAATAAGGTCTCGAGCTGGCAGGGGAAGCGTATCAAGATCTCGCAGAAGGGGCCGGCGAGGACTCTGCACCAGCTCGTCCGTTGCGGGATCGAGAAAGGTAACGCCGGGGATCTGCTCGGGTCGGCAATCGGAGTTCCCCAGTAGCTCCTTGACCAGCTCCACCAATGTCCATTCGGCCTCTCCGCGCAGGACGTAGTCAAAACCGCGCCGCAAGTATTCTTCGGTATGATCAGAGGCATCGGAACCGCTGGCGATCACTTTGGAGCCCGTCGCGGCGGCGGCATCGAGCATCCCGTAAGCCACTGCGCGCATGCGCGTCAAGCACATCTTCGAGAGAAAGTTGAAGTTGTCTTCGTAAAGGGCAACCAGGCGAGGGCGATAGAGGTGCAGCGCCTCCGCAAACCCCTTGCCCGGATCTTGGAGCATCGTATCAAACAAGGCCACGGAGAACCCGTGCATCCTGAGCAAAGCTGCCGCATAGAGTGTTCCCAACGGGGGATAAGGCTGCATTTTGCGAATCTGCTTCGGATCGTAGAAGAGATGGTAAGAGTGCGTGAGCAAAACGTCTACCAAGAGGTTACCTCCAACGACTTCCCATCCGAATCGCCGCCTGCCGTTCTGGTCAGTTCGAGCCCAGCGAGGAATCTCGCTCAAATCCTCTCTTCTACCACCCAGGCCGCCTTAGGTGTAGAGGCAAGGCGAGATTCCTCGCTGCGCCCGGAGCGACATTTGCCTACCACGGTGCTCAACACACTTCTTGCATGCTGTGGCTCAGGGCCTGTCCCGTCAGGAGTGACCGCCGGGTTACCAAGCGCTCCGTAGCACGAGCCAGCCAAAGTTCACACGGGAACGAAAAGTAACTCTTCCGCAGACGCCATCGAAGCGGCGCCCCCATCGCCTTGCGCACACCGTTCCTGAGCCAGGGAACCCCGGAAGTTGCCTTACGAATCTGGTTATTCAACAAGAAAAATTCGAGCATCCGCTGAAGCCGCTCGAGATCATCTCCCCTCAGCCACGGCAGCACGTTCTTCCCCAGTGGCAGGCTCTCCCACTCTGCCAGCGACTCTGGCTCACGCACTCCCATTTGCCGCAACTGAGGCCAGATAGGAATTCCTGGGTAAGGAGTGAAAATGTTGGGAGAGAAGCTGACATTGGAATGCTGCCGAGCCAACTCGCTCATAACGCGAAACGTCTCAACCCGATCAGCCTCGGTCTCGCCGGGGTATCCGAGGATGATGTTATAGGTGACGCGAATGCCCGCTTGTTCCGTTTTGCGCGCCGTCTCGAACATGTCGTCCACGCGTTGATGCTTCTTGTTCATCATCGCCAGCACTTCCTGGGATGCAGACTCGGTGCCGAAACCCAAGTAGTACAAGCCGCCTTCCGCCAGCAACCTGACCTCCTCATCGCTCATGCGACAGAGAAGATCCGTCGAGGCTTGAACCGACCAACGGAACCTGACCCGGCTCTCCACGAAACCACGCGCAATGGCCAGGGCACGTTTCACATCGACGGGGAAGTTCGAGTCGAAGAAGGCAACGTCCGTCAGGCGATAACGCGAGACCAAATCGGGCACCTCCCGCACTACGCGCTCGGCGCTGTATGCATTGAAGCGGCGCTTGTAAAACACCTGGTCCGTGCAGTAGTTGCAGGCGTAGGGACAACCGACGCTGGTGGCGTAACCCAACTCGCGCAGGCCGCTCGCCCGCGCGTAGGCGCCGAAGTCGGCCAGGTCGAACGCCGGAGTCGGCAAGTTGTTGATATTCTCCATCGGCCTTTCCGGATTGTGAATTGCCCTGCCGCCAACCTTGACCGAAGCGCCGCGCAGACCGTCCAGACTTTTGCCTTCCGCCAGCCGCTGCACAAGCTCCAGGAGTGTCAGCTCTCCCTGGCCGCGCACCACCACATCCACAAAGTCCGGCTTTAAGGTTTGGTCCGGCGTCAAGCTCGGATGCCAGCCCCCAAATACGATAGGCAAGTCCGGCCTGATCCGCTTGGCCATCTGCGAGATCCTGATTGCGGAACCGATCATGGGCCCGGTAAAGAACGATATGCCGAGGCAGAGCGCCTCATCCAGCTCCTTGGCGACCGCGCGTTCGAGTTCCGGTTGGATGGCCGCATCAATCAGCACTACCCGGAAGCCTGCCGCGCGCAGAGGCGACGCGACGGACAGCAAGCAGAGCGGCGGGCCTAGGGGCGGGCCGGCGTAGGGCGGATAGACGAGGACGACTTTGTCGTTCATGGTCGTTAGCCTGGCGAAGTTGCCGGCTCCAGCAGCTTCGCGTCGACTTTCGGCTTCTGGGCGTTACGAATATGTTTAAGCTTACGGTTAACCCACAACTCCCATGGCAGAGCGTAAAAGTCGTGGTCGAGGCGCCAGCGTGCCGGAAGAGCCGTCAACCGCTGCAGGCTCCTGGCGAGCCTTCCGTTCTTCGTCTCGGCAATCGGCTTGCGGTCAAACGCAATGCGCAGATAGTCCCGCATGATCTGTACGCGCTTGTGCTCTTTTCCTCTGAGCCATGGGAGAACGGTGTAACGTGGGAAATAGTCCACCCAGCCTTCGAGCGACACCGGCACCTCGATACCAAGTTCCTTGGCGCGATAGAAGACCGGGGAACCCGGGTAGGGCGTAAAGATGTTGGTCCAGAATTCGGCCCCAGGGAAGCGGCGGCAAACATCCATCATGAAGCTAATGGTCTCTTGACGCTCCCTCACCCCTTCCCCCGGGAACCCGAAAATGATATTGAAGGACGGGATGACCTCCGCCTCGAGGCAACGCGCAATTGACTGGTAAATGTCACCGATGTCCTGAAACCCTTTGTTCATCAGTTTCATCACAGCCGGCGAGGCGGTCTCGATGCCCTGGCAAATCTGATGCAGGCCGGAGCGGCGCAGTAGGCGCAATTCCTCGACGGTTAAGCGGGCCGTCAGGTTCGTGGTCGCTTGTACGCTCCACTTGAATGTGGCGCCCGCCCTTATCAACCCCTCTCCGATTTTCAGAGCACGGTCCAGGTCCACAAGGAAATTGTCATCCGCCATCCAGAGCAGTTCCAACCGATAGCGCCGCGTGAGGTCTACAGTCTCCTCCACCACCTGGTCCACGGGCAGGGCATTCCACTTGCGGCCATAAACTCCGGCGTTGGTGCAATAAGCACAGTTGAAAGGGCAAGCCAGGCTGGAAACATACATGGCCCAGCGGCGTCCGCACACACGTTCATAGGCGTCGAAGTCCGCCAGGTGATACGCCTTGGGCGGCATCAACTCGAGCTCCTTCAAGGGGCGCTCGGGCGTGAACTGGAGCTTCCCGTTCCTCTTGAACCCAACGCCTGCCACATCATCGAGCGGCGCACCGTCTTGCAAGCGCTCCGCGACCTCCAGCATGCTTTCCTCACCCTGACCGCGCACAATGATGTCCACATATTCAGCTTGCAGGGTCTGCGCGGGCAGTAAGGAAGGATGCCATCCGCCCAGAATGATCGGAAACTCCGGGTTCCATTGCTTCAAAGCACGCGCTACCTCCACCGTCTCGCTGATCATCGGTCCGGTGACAAGCGAAATGCCCAGGCACAGGGCGTCTTTCACCTCTTCCGCAATTCGCAGCTTGTAATCGGGGCAGATCGTGGAGTCGATGATGCGGACGTCGTAACCGGCGCGGAGCAGCGGGGTCGCGATGGCGAGCAGGCCCAGCGGGGCCGTGGCTTCAATGCTGGAAAAAGAAGGAATAAAGAATACGACCTTCTTTGAGGCTCTCATCTCTCGAAACCTCCTCGAGCCACTGCTTAGGACGTTTGAAAAGGGTCACGGACAACGCCCCCAGCAATGCCCCAACCGCCGATACAAAGTCCGATCCTTTGCGGCGCCGCAGTGGATGCCGCACTCGAGGATCATGACGAACTGGAGCCGTGCGCCCTGAGTGCGCAGCTTATTACCGAAACGTTATCATAATATAGGTAGCCCCAGGCGCTTGTATCAGCTTTGTAACAAAGTTGTAAAAAACGGGTCCGCCGCAGGTACTGTTCCAGACAGTTGCCGGTAACCGCGTTTCCGGCTGCAAGCGCCTCGTTCAGTGAACCTGGCGCGTCAGATCAAATCCTATGAAAAGGCCACTGGGCGTGTCCGCGGACGGTTCCCCGAGAAAGCTGGCGTCTGTTCCTGCACGCTGTGAAACTGTGGTGCCCGGGCTATTGCTAAAACCAAAAGTGAAGGCATGCCGCCAGATCTTCTTTTGGATACCAAAAGAGTACGCGGGTCGGTGAATGCCCAGAGGCCGGCCGTTGTAGACAGTCGGGATAACTTCGGCAATCAAAGCCGCCGTAGGCCTGATATCGATGGCCCCTCCTATGCCGATCGAGAAGGCATTGTATCCGGGCAGAGACGGGAACGAGCTCGTCTCGTAAGAAGAAGGGGAAAACAATCGGCGGTCGTTGAATGAAACGGTCGGCACAACGTAAAGCTGAGCTTTCACGCAACAGGTGTTTATGCTCTTTGAAAACACGCCCTCGATGTTCTCGCTGAACATTCTGTCAAAATCATTCAGACCGTCGAGGGAGACGCGAACTGCGGCGTTCAGCGGCTGCCCGTCATGCTCGTCGAGGAAGTTATAGGCGGCCATCATCTCGATCGGCCTTCCGATCAAGGTCGGCGAGCGGTAGATGCTCACGCTTAGCTTGTCCGTCACTCCGTATGCCAGGCCGAATGACGAAATCGAAATCCCGTCCAGGCCCAACAGCGCACCGCCGCGAGCCGTACCCGAAAACGCCGGATCGTAAGCAAACCTGTGTGTAAAGTTGACGTATACGCCGTGCCGGTCCAGCCGGCGTCCTGTGGGCAAAGTAAACAGCCGGTCGTCTCCCGGCTGATAGATCTTGGACTGCGCGCTCTCGTTCGCCGGCAATAGAGCCGTCGCCTGCGATGGCTTGGAAGACGAAAGAGATCGAACGTAGGCTTGAACTGCTCGAATATCCGGCTCAGAAAGCTTGTCGCGCCACGCCGGCATCGCGGTCCCTTTCTTACCGTTGGTAATGGTATCGACCATTTGCTGGTCAGTAAGCGACGCCTGCACCTTCGGATCAGTGAAATCCGGCGTTTTGAGCGCAGCTATTCCTTTGCCGTCGGGGCCGTGGCACATCGTGCAGTTACTCTTGAAGATGCTCGCTCCGTCGGGCGGGTCCTTGCGAGCTGTTTCAGCCACCGGTCCAAGAGCCGGGCTGGAACCGTGGGCGACTGCCAAGGGTTCAGCTTCCCGAACTGTCTGGGTTGCCAAATCGACAAGATATCTCTTCCCATCCCGCTCCAACACGACAGTCGTAGTCGAGTCCTTTACAAACTCGACACCTAAGTACGTTGCCAAAGGACTGGGCTGCGGACTGGGCAGTCCTGGCATGGTCGCAACAGAGTTCCCGTCTATGGCGAGCACGTAAGGCGCGATGACAGTACACATTCCAGCAAGAAACACGAAAGCTGCAACTGGCGCAAGCCGCTTGCTCATTCTCAGTCCTCCCCCTTTCCGAAGTCGTGCCGCATGACTCGGAATCGGTTCAAATCCGGTTTTGCTGCTCTGCCCTGCAAAACTCTTGCTACGAATACGATGCCCTTTAGACGCTTAGAGCCGCTCTTTCTGTTGTAAACAATTTGTAATTCTGGCGCCTCGCACGGACGGCCTAGCGGTCAGGCGCGCACTGGGCATGGCCTCTTATTAGCCGGTCACTGCGACTTCGCTCGATCCGGCGAATCGGATTTTGCGCAGGGTGAGGCTCTGCCAAACCTGGAATGCCGCAGTCCAGTGGCAAAGTTGCAAATGGAACTGGTGCTATGGACTTCTTCCCCACGCACGTTGTTGTCCCCTTTGCGTCATCTGAATCAATGGAGATTTTTACAAATCGGTGACAAGATCGGCATTTCAGATGCACCATACTAAAGTGTGCGGACTGGCCGGTTGCCATAGTCCGAAGCGAGCGGCCGGGCGAAACCGCCGACGCGCACCTCAGGCGAACAACCGACAAACAGGGCGTGGCCTATAATGGGCTCGAGAGATTTTCTCCATACCGATGCCGAAACACCGTTCTGCGGATTGTACGTGGCGGCTGGCGCAATTTGTGAGCTGTCAACGAATTTCCAGGACATTCTTGAAGCGGCGGAGGAGAGTTTCTTCCCGGCGGAGGGCCCTCGCCAACAAGTTGACTTCCAATTACGCTTCTGGGTAGACACGTCTGCTCAATCAGCTCCGCCTTGGCCTAAGGCACACTTCAGGGGGCTTGGCCACCTGATCTTTGGCGCCTTCGACTCCGAGAACTCAATCCTCATTGATCGAAACGCGCGGCGCGCCGTGGGCCGCTTTTCGCCTGGCATCGGCGCCGACCGTGACTATTGGAAGCGCGTCATCTTTTCCAATCTGCTGACGGCGCTGGGTGGTTCAATCGGCGTGACCGAACTTCACTGTGGCTGCGCTGTAAGGGGTGAAGAAGGGCTTCTTCTGTCCGGCAGCTCTGGCTCAGGAAAGTCTACGCTTGCTTTGGCCCTGACGCAGGCAGGGTTCGCGTTCTTGTCCGACGATCGTACCTGGATTTCAAGCCGTGACGGCGGGCTGCAGGCTTGGGGTCTTCCCACCCTCCTCAAGCTTCGCCCTGACGCTGTCGCGCTTTTCCCTGAGCTACGTCGCTTTCAACCGTCGGTCCCTCAGGATGGCAGGGCCGCAATCGCCGTGGATGTCGTAAGTCAGCTCGGACTTCTTCGCGTCTTGCGCTGCGAGCCTCACTGGCTGGTTTTCCTCGAGCGCTCTGAATCCTCGACGAGCACACTAATCCGCATGCCTGCCGACGAGGCAGTTGCTCGCCTGAGGCAAGACCTGCTCCCTGAACCGCCGGGCGTCGCGGAGACACAGTTGGAAACGATCCGGCGCTTGACTGACCGGGAATGCTGGCTGCTTCGCTGGGGAGGAACGCCGCAGGAGGCCTCTCAACTTTTGGCACGGTCGGTCGAATTCGGTTTCGAGACTGGACCGGTTATGGCCGCTGTCTCAACTGGAGGGCAGCAAAGGGTGACAAAGCATGAAGATCCCTTTCGCCGCCAGACGCCCACGCCACACCGCTCCGATTTGCAGGTCATGGGACGCAAGATCCGGCTCGAAACCAATAGTCCGACGGTTCTTGCTGAGACACGGCGGCTCTTTCAATGCTATGAAAACCTCAGTAACAGCGCGGAACAGCTTCCCGCACCTCCCGCCCTTGGGTCTCCGGAGTTTCGCTGGCGAATTGTGAGCGAATCCCAGCCGACCACAACACCGCCTTGGTCATGCCGGTCTGCGTTCGCGGATCAAGGTCTTCGCTACACAAGTATTGGGCAACGCAACTTCGTTGCCGTTGATCTTGAGAAGCGAGAAGCTGTGGGTTTCCTTACGGAAGGCTTGGCGAGCGACAAGCCGGGGTTTTGCAACCTCTTCCTCGACCCCTTGTTTTGCATGACGGCCGAAGCTTTGGGCTTGACTGCCGTGTTTTCCTCATGTGTCGCACACGACGATCGGGGGCTCTTGGTTTTCGGTCCGCCCGGCAGTGGCAAAACGACTTCAAGCTACCTGGCGGGAAAGCTCGGGCTCGGATTCTGCGCTGATCAAGCAACTTTCCTGGAAGTGGAAGGCGATGCAATTCGCGCCTGGACTGGATTTCTTCCGGCGCTTGTCCGTGAGGACCTGCTCCAGTTTCTTCCGCAGCTTCGCAACGTGACTCGCCCGCTCCGATACAGTGACTCGGTTTACCTGGAGCTCGACATCGCCACGCCTGGCCTGAACCGCCCCGGCAGCGTGGCGGCGGTCGGTTGCGTGTTTCTCGAAAGGAGTTCGGCGTGGCCGGCGCGTCTTATGCCCCTCGAAGGGAGTGAACTGTCGCAAAAGTTGGAGCGCAGCCTGCTTTTCAGGGAAGATTCGCGCTTCAAGGCGCAACGCTGTGCCGTGCTATCCGCGCTGGAGAGACTGCCTGCCTCGCTCATCGCTTACGGAGACGATCCGGCTGAGGCCGCCGCCTTTTTCCCACAATTGCTCACCGGCGCACGAAGAAAAGCAGATCCTTCGCTTCGCTCAGGATGACATGTCATTCTGAGCGAAGCGAAGAATCTGCATTTGGTTGTGGCTCTGCCGCCCTGTTTCACTGAGGAGCGAGTTCTTTCTGAAGCTGCTTTATGAACACACCGGCACAGGCTGTACAGAGAGAGGATTCGCAGGCGAGGGCGGTCCCGTTCACTTTGCTGTTCGCTGTCCTCTTCCTCTATCTGCAAGTGTTCATATTCCCGGACATCCCGCGCTGCGCGTCTGGTGATCAGGCCATTTATCTAGAGCACGCCACGCGAATGTTGCAAGGGGACGTGATCTACCGGGACTTCAGCCATTTCACGCCTCCCGGTACCGAACTGATATACACGGTTCTCTTCAGGGTGTTTGGGGTCCGCGCGTGGATCCCCCAGGCCATGCTGGTTGCGATTGGCGCTGGTTTGGCGTGGCTCAGCATCGCGATCTCCAGAAAGGTGATGACCGGCCCAGTCGTTTATCTGCCTTGCCTTCTCTTTGTGGTGTTTCCCTACAGCGGTTTTCTCGACGCCACCCACCATTGGTACAGTACGCTCGCCGTCACGGCCGCCTTGACGGTCTTGCTGGAGAAGCGAAGCGCGGCTCGCCTGGCCTGGGCGGGCGCGCTTTGTGGCCTGGCCGCGTCCATCGCACAAACCCAAGCCTTCGTCGCTGTAGGTTTCGGTTTGTTCCTGCTCTGGGAAGGGCGTCGAAACCATGAACCCTGGCGCTCACTACTTAGGAAAGAAGGATATTTGGTCTCGAGCTTTCTGGCCGCGATTCTGGCCTTCAACGGATATTACGTTTGGAAAGTGGGTTTGAGGCAGTTTCTCTACTCCACGGTGGTGTTTGTCACAAAGTATTATCCCGCCGACCGATTCAACAACTGGAGAGCTTACCTGGCGTATTGGCCATCGGTTCACCTTTGGGCGAACTTGCCGGACTTGAGCGCCTGGTTCTTTATCCAGGCTTTAAATCCGTTGGTTTACATTCTGTTCTTTGTGCGCTATGCCGTCCAGTCTCGCCTGCGGCCAGAGCAGCCGTGGGCGCGCCTGATGTTGGTGAACGTTACGGGAGTGTTCATGCTCCTTGCCGTGGCCCCAGCGCCGTCCTACGTTAGATTGTACTGCGTGTCGCTTCCCGGCCTGGTCGTACTGTCTTGGTTTCTTGATTCGCCTCTCCGGACTGAACGGATTCTCCGGCGGATCGTCTGGGCAGCAGTACTGGTTGTGGGGATTGTGAGACCGGTCATCGCACAGGTGCGCTGGAGAGCCTGCCTTGAACTCCCGACGGGCCGCACGGCCTTCTTTGATCCCGCGCTCTATGAGAAGTCGCGATGGCTTTCCGAGCGCACCCGGCCTTCGGAATACTTCTTCGGCGATCCATTCCTTTGCTTCACGCTCGGACTCCGCAATCCTGCCCGGGTGCCTTTCGTAAGGCCCACGGACTACACAAGACCGGAAGAGGTCGAGGACGTAGTCCGAGTTCTGGAAGAACGTCAAGTTCGCTTCGTGAATTGGTACAACGGTGTTGATGCGTCAGGCCCGTCCGGAGATCACCTTGCACCGCTCCGTCACTGCCTCGCTGCTCATTACCATGTGGCGAAGACGTTCTCCAATTTCGACCAGATCTGGGAGAGGAACGACCCTATTGCTGACGAAGCGGCGCCTTTAGATGCAGCGGGACAGGGGAGGTAGCAGTGGAGGATTTGCGCCAACACTTGCAGAATAAGAAAGGTGCGCCTCCCCTCCCGCGCATCGCCGAGCCAGCCTGGTCGGAGAAGCTCACTCTCCTTCTCGTCTGTTTTCTGACCGGCTCTGTTCTCTTCATGTATCTCAGCCTATTCGTTGTTAACGTCGGCCCGATCTATCGAAACGGCGATCAGCTTATCTTTTTGGAAAATGCCGTGAAGATGCTCGGAGGGCAGACGATCTACAGCGACTTCTTTCAATCCATCACGCCGGGCACCGAGTTGGTCTATCTGTGCCTGTTTAAAATTGCAGGCGTTCATTCGTGGATTCCGAGCCTCGTGCTCATTGTGGTCGGATCCGGATTCATGTGGCTGAGCGTCGCCATCGCCAAGCGACTGATGAGCGGGGCCGACGTCTTTCTCCCAGGACTTCTCTTTCTCACCTTTGGCTATTTCTGGTGGCTCGACGGGACGCACCACTGGTTCAGCAGCTTGTGCGTCTTGGCTGCCGCGGCGCTCCTCATGGACAACCGCAGCACGGCGCGGCTCCTGGCAGCGGGTGGGCTTTGCGGCCTGGCCCTCTGCTTCACGCAACTCCGCGGACCCGTAGCCCTGCTGGGACTTCTGGTTTTCTTGTTTTGGGAATTTCGCGACAAACGCCAATCCACGGCTGTGCTGCTGCAAAGACTTGCCTGCGTATCGGGAGCCTTTCTCCTCGTGGTGCTGGGGTTCAATGCTTACTTTGCGTGGAAAGCAGGTTGGGCGCAGTTCTGGTGGTGCACAGTCACTTTCGTCCTCAAGTACTATCCCGCTTGGCCGCTAAACACTTGGCGCATGCTATTACTGAGCTTCCCACGATTGCAACAAGGGTCTTATGAGCTGCCGCGCGTGGCCCTCTATCTGTTCAACATCGGCATTGCCCCTTTGGTGTACGTGGTATTTTTCTGTTGTTACCCGTGGATTAGGCGTTCCTGCCCGCGGGAACTTTCGGACCGGCTGATGCTGCTGGGCCTGATCGGGGCCTCACTCTTCATGGGCATAGCCCCCGCAGTCGGTGAGCTGCGGGCTATCTCCATTTATCTGCCAGCCTTGGTTCTGATGGTGTGGCTGTTCCGTTCGTGGGGCAACGCCGGCCGACGCATCCTGTACGCTCTGTGGATTACAGCTTTGCTCCTCGCAGTCGTCGAGCCTGTCAGCCGGCAGACCCATTGGCGAGCCCAACTGGATCTCCCCACAGGCCGGATGGCTATTCTCGATCCGCTAACGTACGACATGCATCGCTGGATGCTCGAGCGAACCAAGCCCTCGGAGCTATTCTTCGAGGAAGAGGTGCCACGCCTCTACTTCACCCTGGACCTCCGGAATCCCACACCTGTTCCCTTCCTGACCAATACAGAGTACACGCGGCCCGAGCAGGTACGAGGGGTAATCCAGGCGCTTGCCGCACATCAAGTGCGACTCGTCATGGTTTCGCCGTTCCTGGATCTCCCCACCTACGGGCAGGAATTGGGAGACCACCTGGCGCCCCTGCGCGCCTACCTGGACACGCATTATCAGAGGGTGAAGACTTTCCCGAATGGCGAACAAATCTGGGAAAGGCAGGAGGCCGAGCGGTGAATCGTTATCTCGCCCGCGCGATTACAGGCTATCTCACTGTATCGAGCTGGCGTGGAGAACACCTGACGAAATTGGCGAGCTATGGTCGCGGAGACTGGCAGCGCGGCTTGGAATGGCTCGATCAGACCGGCCTCGCACTCCGGCTCTGGGATCGGTTGAAAGCTTCCAGAGCTCAAGGCGCCGTGCCACCCGGAATCGCTGTGCGCCTCGAACAAAACATGGCGGACCATCGCTCGCGCGTCGCGGCCATGGCGGAAGAGTTCGATTCCATCAACCGCATATTCGAGGCAGCCGGGATCGACCATGTCGTGCTGAAGGGTTTTGCTTTAGCTCCCGAGTACACCCCTGATCTCTGCTTGCGGCCTGCCTACGACTATGACTACCTGGTGCAGCCCGCGTCGATCGAACGAGTGTCGCACGTCTTGGAAAGTGCTGGGTATATTCAGCGCCGCGAACGAGTGGACCATCCTATCGTGTATGCTCACTCCTCGCGCATCCCACGTATTCCGTCGCGACGTGAAGACCTTTATTCCGCCAACCTGCACCGCAGCGTCGAGATTCACACTCGCCTCTGGGAGCCGGAGGCTTTCAAGATACCGCTGCCGCTGCCGGACGATTTCCTGGCGCAAAAACGCCTGCGAAACTGGCAAGGCCTTCGCTATTACTCACTCTCGGAAGAGGATGAGTTGTTGTTCCAGGTTCTGCATGCCTTTCGGCATATCCTCGAGTGCTGGTGCCGTCTTTACACTTTCCTCGAAATCGCGCACTTCCTCGAACGTCGGCAATCAGACTTGGCTTTCTGGCAGCGATTCGCAGACCGAATCAGTGTTAGCCCTCGACTGCCGGAGATGGCTGGCGTGGTTTTCTCGCTCGCTGCCCGCTTGTTTGGCGCGCCCATTCCAGCCACGATTGATGCCGGCGTTCTTCACAATATGCGCCATCCGTTGCTTCTCTGGGTAAACCGTTACGGCTGCGACTCAGCCCTGGCCAATTTCACAGGCAACAAGTACAGCCTCCTGCTCTACCGCGAGTTTGTTCCGGATGACGCGACTTGGCGGGAGATCCGAAGAAGACGACTCCTCCCTCTACACCGGCCAAACCGCGCCGGTGGTGGGCCGACTCCCGGCATTTCTGCGCGCATCACGGCGGTCTCGAAACAAATCACCTATGTGGCTCGGCGCCTGTCACATCATGTGATCGCTGCGGCTCAATACGAGTGGGCGTCGATTCAATGGGAGCGCATCCGAACCGCGCGCCGGTAGGTACAATTGATGACTGGCAGTCCAACCGCGCCAATACCGATACTTTTCCTCGAACAGCAGGCCCATCGCGCGGGCGCCCAGCGCGTTCTCGGTGAGGTGTTGCACGCGGTCGAACCCGATTATCTGCCCATCGTGGGTTTCCCTGAGGATGGACCCTATGTGGGGGAGATCAAGCGCCGCGGCATCGAAACCTTTCTCTACCCACTCGGCCGCTATCGCTCCGGTCGAAAGTCGGTTGCTGACATGGCCAGGCTGCCGCTGCGGAGCGTTTATTGCGGATGGCTGCTGGCACGCATCATTCGCCGCAGAGGAATCAGATTGGTCTATATCAACGGCCCGCGTTCCCTCATCGCCGGGGCGCTCGCGGCGTGGCTAACGGGCACACCTGCGGTGTTTCACCTGCACCTCACCATGACCCGTAAGACCGATATCCTGGTCGTGGGCAGGGCGGCAAGGCACATGGCCACGATCGTAGCTTGCTCCGAGACCGCGGCAGAGGTGTTGCGGGCAAGCCATCCGGAACTCAAGGGCATCTTGCAGGTCATTTACAACCCGGTGCGCTTGCCCCGTGACGCCGAGCCTGGTTCGCCGCGAGCCGGCGGGTTCAGTGCCGACGCGCCGCACGGCAGAGCCTTCGTCGTGGGCGTCGTGGGCCGAATTACGGCGCAAAAGGGACAGCACGTGGTGCTCGATGCAGCCCTGGAACTCGCCCGGCGCGGCCAGAGAGCGCGCGTCATCCTCGTCGGTGCTCCGGGCCCACACAGCCCGGACGATGATTCCTACCTAAGCTCTCTGAAATCGTTTGTCAGGAACTCGGGTTTGGATAACCAAGTCTCCTGGGCCGGTTACCAGGAGGATCCAAACCCACTCTATCGTGTCTGCGATGCCATCGTAATCCCCTCTACGGTTAGTGAAGGGCTCCCGATGGTGGCCATCGAGGCGATGCAACTGGGGATTCCCGTCATCGGCTCCAACGTTGGGGGAATTCCGGAAGTCGTCCGCGACGGGGTGAATGGCTATCTCTTTCCTCCCGAGAACTCGGCGGCTCTGGCTGACCTCATTCAGCAACTCTCCAACGATAGCCGGCTTCTGATGCAGATGAAGGTGGAAGCGCGCTCGAGCGTCGATGGAAGATTCTCAACGGAGAGGTTCGCGCGGGCAATTCGTCGAGTAATTGGTGAATGCATATCGAGCCGATCGGCGCGCGTAGCCGGCTCTTGAAAGCTGCGGTTTGAGTCGGTGTGGGAGTGGAGGCCGTTGCATGGTTCCGTACAAACTAAGGTTGAGGCTTCGACTGCTCGGCGCAATGCTGGGATTACTGATGCTCGGTTGTACCGCGCACCAACAGCCTTCTCGAGTCGAAACTGCTCTAGCCAATGCGGCGAAGGACGTCGCTATACCGTTGCAGGCTGAGGATAAGAAAGACCCACTCCCCGACTCGCAGGACGTGCTGAACCAAGGCCGCGAATTGTTCATTCAATCGTGCGCCATCTGCCACGGGGCTGACGGTCGTGGTGAAACCTATATCGGGCGAAACATGTACCCTCCGGCGATGGACATGAACTCGCCGCATGTGCAGCACTGGAGTGATGCCGATCTGTTCTGGATCATTCAGAACGGCGTTCGCCTCACCGGAATGCCTTCCTGGGAATCCAGCATTTCCGAGACGGACACCTGGAAGCTCGTGCGATTCATCCACGGCCTTCCACGCCTCAATGCCGCGCCGCCTGCTCCAGTTGCCACTCTGCAAACTCAACAGGCAACTCAGAACGCTGACGCTGCCTTGGTCAAATACGGGAAAACACTATACAGGCAAGAAGGCTGCTTCACGTGTCACCGGCTCAATGGCGAGGGCGGCACTGTCGGCCCCGACCTGACTACGGAGGGTACGCGCGGCCGAACCGCCGAATGGCTGGTTGGCCACTTCAAGGACCCGCCCGCTTACGTACATGGTTCTGCGATGCCGCCCTTCAAGAATCTCACCGATGAGCAACTGCGAGCACTCACGGGCTTTTTGCAGAAACAAAAAAGTCGGGGCAAATAATTATCACCGCTCACCTTCGTGAGCTTCGCGCATGTCGCCGCCGGCGCACGCGCCTTGCTCCTTGCGGGTCGCTCTCAGCGACTCGGCGTACCGGCGCCTCCTGCCAACACCGCAGTGACAGAAGGAGGCAGCTTGTCGGCATTTGCCAGCATCAGCGAGATCTGCCACATCTCGGTGGTGGACAAGCTCTGACTGAAACCCGGCATTCCCGTCAGGCGGATTCCATTCGCCACCTTCCAATAGGTCTCGCCGGGGGGATCGTCGGTGACACCCGTTCCTTTCAACAGCTCGGGCGGCTTCGGAAACTCCCCGCGCGCAATAGCAGTCGGCTCCTTGCCCGGGACACTGTGGCACACCGCGCAATGGGTTAGATATTGGTGGGCGCCGACAAGGTAGTTGGCTTCGCTCGCTTCGATGGGGACCGTCTTCGGCATCTCCTTTTGCAACCTTGCATTCAGCGCCATATGGGCCAGACTCCGTTCAAACGGCATCGGAGGCGCGCTTGTAGCCACGGGAGCCGAACCGCGCGAGAAGTAGGCGTACACTCCGCCCGCAATGCAAATCAGGGTGATAATTACGCCTGCCAAGAAGCTTTTCATCTCTGACTCCTGGGTTGATTTCGCTCCGAAGGTTCTGAGCAACTGCCAAGATCCGTCACCCGCCGAACGAACCGGCGAGCTCAGGATGGCATGCCATTCTTGCTTATCCTATACTTGGCATTATCTATTTCAATAGTCCTTATTGACTCATTCCTACAGCGGATAACGGCCGCACTGGCGCGCGGTGTCGTACATGCCCAGTACATTGGCCACCGGCACCTGGGCCTGGATGTTATGGATGGCGTTAAAGACAAAGCCGCCGCCGGGGCCAAAAAGCTTAAGGCGCGCGCACACTTCCTTGCGAACGTCTTCGGCTGAGCCAAAAGGCAAGGTATGTTGAGTATCCGCTCCTCCACCCCAGAACGTGACTCGGCCGCCAAAGGTCCTCTTCAGTTCGCCGGGATCCATGCGATCGGCTGAGGTTTGAACCGGATTGAGAATATCGAATCCCGCGCCGATAAAATCCTCAATCAGGTCAAAGACCGACCCGCAGGAATGGAGGAATATCTTCCACGCGGTGTGGTTATGAATCCAGTCGTTGGTTTGCTTGTGAAAAGGCAGGAACAGTTGACGGTATGCTTTGGGCGCCAGAAGCGGGCCGTTCTGCGTACCGAAGTCCGTGCCCGTAACATAGGCCACTGACGGCCGGTCGCCGACGGCTCGATGTATTCTCTCCAGGTTTGCCAGATTAATCTCAGTCTGACGTTCAAAGATCTTGTAGATATAGCCCGGCCGAGCGCTCAAGCTGATGTACCACTCTTCAGCGCTGCGAACACCCTTGGGGTCCTTGAGCATTTGGCCCGGGACCTTGGCAATGTCGCCCAAGCTGAGCATGCCGAGGTTCACAACAATCGCTTTGTCCGTCTCGGCATGGAGCCTCAAAGACTCACGGTTGAGATGTTCGAGTTCCGCGTCAGAGAATGGACCGAACTCTTCCAGGTTGTCTTCGACGTTGAGATTGCTTTCGTCAATAGGGTGCTGTCGGAAAATGGGATCAAAGTAGAGTCCCCCCTTCGGCATCCTGCCACTCGGTTGAGCAGAACGGTCTCCTTGCGGGTACATGAGGAGATCGCCGTCCGGTTCGGGAGTGGTGTTGAATCCCTCCGGCACCAGAGCGGGAGTTCCGTCAAAAGTTCTCCACTCCTTCCACCCTTCCAACTTAAATCCGAAAGAAGTGCCTGTGCCTGCCAACCTGACGGTGTCAGTTCCCAACGCCTCGATTAGGTCCAGCTTAATCTCACCCAACATCTGAAGCGGCTCGATGACTCTCACCGGCGTCCCGGGCGGGTCGAGTGCAAGCGCCTGGCGAAGCTTGTAAACCGCGCTGACATGCATGCCTGTCACCGTCGTTGCGCCGAGGTCCAACGGAACTCGGTCCGGTTCCTTGTGTTGGAGCGCCAGATTCACTCGCTCGCGGGAGTTCATTGTCAGCGACTCCTTCTCATGCCAATTGCCACTTGCCGGGCTTCGAGCCCGCAACCGGGCGGACTTTGCCCTGCTCGTCAAGCCGGTCCAAGTGGCCCCGGACGGGGAACATGGCCAACTGCCAGGTATCCCTGGGCCACTCTCCGACCGCGCTCGAAACTGCATCAATCAACTCTTTCATGGTGAGACCCGCGTGGGTCTTGGCCAAGCTTCCCAGAATAACACGGTCGAACAACTCGACAGTTTGCCGCGACTCGGCAATGAAATCCCGTATCTCTTCCCCGCGCATAGTCGGCCAGTGTCCGGAATGAAGAACTTCCAGGTCCAGGCTTTCGAAATATCGCAAAGTTGAAAGATAAATATCAACGTAATAATAAGTAACAGGTATCGAAAGGCCGCCCTCGGCCTTCGGACACCCGCGCCCGTGGATGGCGTCGCCGACGAACGCGGCGCGATGCTTTCGGTCGTACAGCGACAGGTGACCATGAGAATGCCCCGGCACGTGGAGCACCTCCAGCGCCCAATCGTCGCGCAAGCGAATCATTTCGCCGCCCGAGAAGGTGACATCCATCTTTCGCGCCTTTCCAGCATCGGCCGGCGGGTCCGCCTCAAAACCGACTCCGTGTTCTTCCCGCATGAAATTGTAACGCACATCGTAGAGAGTGCGCGGGTCCTCAACCAACGCCCGGTCGGCTTCGCCGCAAGCCAGCCAGGTACCGGGTGAGAGCCGCTTGATGGCATGGTTGCCGCCCTGATGGTCCAAGTCGGAGTGAGTGGTTATGGCCAGCGTAAGGCGAGCGGGGGCCAGTCCGAGCGAGTCCAGATACGGAAATATCACCACTTCGGGAGTAGTCGCGATACCGGTATCCACCAAGACCACATTCTCGCCGACCAACAGGTACTGAAAAAGGTTCCGATCGCCGAACAGCGACTGAATGCGGTAAGCTCCAGGGTAAAGTTGCATGGGTCACTCCGAGGCAGTGAGCAGTTGTCAATTGTCAGTAGTCCGCTGTCCTTTGTCACTGGTCATCTATTTTCCAGTTTCTAGTTTCCAGTTTCCAGTTTCTCGTTTCTGATTTCTAATTTCTGATTTCCTCAAAAGCCCTCGTGGCCGCCTCCACTGTTGTGGCGACGTCACTCTCATGATGAGTGGTGGAAACAAAGGCTGCTTCAAACTGCGAGGGCGGGAAGTAGACACCCCGACCGAGGAGTGAGCGGAAGAAGCGCGCGAATCGGGCGGTGTCCGCCATTTTGGCGGAAGCATAGTCCGTCACCGAATCGTTCGTGAAGAAGCAGGTGAACATCGACCCCACTCGGTTAACAGTGAGCGGCACTCCGGCCTTCGCCGCCGCGGTTGCTAACCCGTCGGCAAGGTGGTTCGAAACCCCTTCGAGGCGCTCGTAAGTGCCTGGGCGGCGAAGAATCTCAAGGGTCTTGAGTCCCGCCGTAACCGCGAGCGGATTTCCGGAAAGCGTTCCGGCCTGATAAACAGGGCCCGCGGGCGCAACCCAATCCATCAGCGAAGCTCTCCCGCCATAGGCTCCCACCGGCAACCCGCCTCCGATAACCTTGCCAAGGGTGGTAAGGTCCGGCTTAATTTTGAACAGCTCCTGCGCGCCTCCGTAAGCCACGCGAAATCCCGTCATCACTTCATCGAAGATGAGCACAGTTCCCTGCCCCGCCGTCAATCCGCGAAGCTTCTCGAGGAATCCGGCCTGGGGCGGTATGCAGCCCGCGTTCCCGATCACGGGCTCAAGGATTACAGCCGCGAGCTGATTGGCATGGATCCGGAACGCCTCCTCGAGCGCCGCCGGATCATTGAAGGGCACAGTGACCGTCAGTTCCGCGAGCGCCCGAGGCACTCCGGGGCTGTCGGGCAAGCCCAGTGTGGCCACGCCCGAACCGGCCTTCACCAGCAAGCTGTCGCCATGGCCGTGGTAACAACCCTCGAACTTGAGAATTCGCTCCCGACCCGTGGCGGCGCGCGCCACGCGCAGGGCGGAAAGCGTAGCCTCCGTCCCTGAATTCACCAGGCGCACGCGCTCGATGGAGGGATAAGCGTCGCAAATACGCTCCGCGAGCTCGACCTCGCCCTCGGTACAAGCGCCGAAGCTCGTTCCCCGCTCGAGGGCCTTGGCCAATGCTCCAACGACTTCCGGGTGGGAGTGCCCAAGAATCAAAGGCCCCCAGGACATGACATAATCGATGTAACTCCGGCCGTCCACGTCAACGATGGAAGAGCCCTTGCCTCCGGCAATAAACACCGGGTCACCACCCACCGCGCGGAAGGCGCGAACCGGTGAGTTCACTCCCCCAGGCATCAATTTCAGCGCCTTTTGAAAAAGTTCGTGAGATTTCGTGTTCATTAGGTTTCTCTATCTGTCATGCTGAGCGCAGCGAAGCATCCCCGCAGTTCTTCCAATGTGGACGTACCGTAAAACAACTGCAGAGATCCTTCGCTTCGCTCAGGATGACAGGTTGGGCGGTTGGCTCTGCCTGTCAGTGCCACTTCAAACTGAAAGAGTCACACGCTCTCAGGATGACACCAGCCTTCCGTCCCCTCAGGGCAGGCTCTAAAGATCGGCGCCACGGGCGCTGGCAAACACCTGCCGGAATGGGCCAATGTCCCAAAGCGCCGCGGCCAAACCGAGATGAAGTTTCGCCGCCAGCTTCAAGTAGGACTGCGATCCCTCGATCATATCCTGAATGACCTCCAGGAATCTGGGGCTGCGCGCACCGAACTCCACGACGCGCGTGGGGACTGCACCACCCAGGAATTCTCCGTAATAGAAACTGCGGGCAAGCCGCGCCCCGAGCGCCAGCGCCTTGCCGAATTCTTCCTGCACGCGCGCCGGGTAAAGCTCCGGTTGCCCCTCGAGGAGGGACAGCGCCACGATTTCGCCGGAGCGCACCGCGTAATAGATACCCTCACCTGTGACGGGGTCAACCAGGCCGCCGGCATCCCCCGCCAGCGCCCAGCCCGGACCGGCCAACCGCAGGCCTGCCCATGTATCCACGCTCAGCGCGGGAAGCAGGTGGCTGTAGACTTTAGCGCCCTCGCCAGAGTATCCGAACCGGCGCATAAAGCCATGAAGCCGTTCCCGCAAGCCCGCCATCCGATCCTCGCCCACTTTCCCGCAAATGCCCACCGAGAGGTGGGCCGGGCGCGGAAACGCCCACGCGTAGCCCTCGTAGTCTTCGAAGAATTGCACCCGCAGCAAGTCATCTCGGCCGGGCACGTAATAGCCAAATGTGAGCATGAAATCGCGCGGCCCAAAGTCCTCTGTCAACTGGGACCGCAGCCGGGTTCGGGCCCCCGCCGCGAGGATGAGAAAATCGCCCCTGTAATGGCCGCGCTTGCCCAGCAACTCCCAGCCTGAGCCGGCCGGCCGCAGTTCAACGATCCGCTCCTCCACAACTTCCGCACCTGCCAATTGGGCGCGGCGAAGCAGCAATCCGTTCAGGCCGCGACGGGGATAGATGGCTAAAGGCTTACGGAGCTGGAATCGCAGCGAGGCATTATTGGCAGCCAGGAATTCAACTTCCCGCACCAGTTTAGCTTCCTCCGCTCCGGGCGACAAGAAAGGGTAGCGGGCGAGCGCCTTATGCGTCAGCCCGCCGCCACAGGGTTTCTCCCAGCCAAGCTTCTCCTCGAGGACACTGACGCGCCAACCGGCGCGAGCGAGCTTTTCGGCGGCCATAGCGCCCGCCGGCCCGCCGCCGATCACGATGACGTGGTGTAGCCGACTGTTTGTCACTATCCCGGCCTCACTGGGCGACCCGGAAGCTTAGGGGCGGACACAAGGTCCGCCCCTGCGAGTTAACGGTAAAGTAAGACCTCACGGCAGCGACGGCATCACGGGGTGGTAGTTGGGGTACGCGGGCTTGGCGTAGTCGGGAATGGGATGCTGCTTAAGCAAGTCCATTACCGTCTCGACGGCCTCTTCGAGTTGGGGATCATGTCCTGCGCGCACGGCCTTAGGGTTCATTTCCACCTCGATGTCAGGTTTAATGCCGTGGTTCTCGACTTCCCACTCTCCTTTCAGCCCATAGATGGCCAGGCGCGGCGCCATGACGGAGCCGCCGTCCAGCAAGGAGGGATAGCCTCCGATGCCGATGAGGCCACCCCAGGTTCTCTCCCCAATGATTGGGCCGATGCCCAGCTTGCGGAAATACCAAGGCAAAGCATCACCGCCCGAGCCCGCGAACTGATTTACGATCATGACCTTGGGCCCAAAGATCGCGCCGGCAGGCTCGCTCCATTCCCTGCCCTCGCGCGTCATCACCTTGTTCAGAAGCGGACGGCGGAGGTAATCGACGATGAAGTCAGCGAGGTTCCCTCCGTGATTGAAGCGCTCGTCAATGATGGCTGCCTGCTTGCCGACCTGCGCGAAGAAATAGCGGTTGAAGTTCGAATACCCGCCCTGGCCGGTGTTCGGCACATAAACGTAGGCCACCTTGCCACCGGTCATCTGGTCAACCTTGCGGCGATTGCTTTCAATCCAATATAGGTTGCGCAAGTTTTCTTCGTTGTCGACAGGAACGACGGTCACTTGGCGCGAGCCGGTATCATTCGGGTTCGGGCCGACCTTAAGAACCACCTGCTGTCCGGCGGTCTCCAGGAAAAAGCTGAAGACGTTGTCCGTGCCTTGCAGCTCGCGGCCGTTGACGGCCAGCAGGTACTCCCCTTCCCTCACATCCACGCCCGGCTGGGTAAGAGGCGCCTGGAGTTTGGGGTTCCAATTCTCACCGTCGTAAACATGTGCGAAGCGGTAACGGCCGTTCTCTATTTTGTAGTCCGCGCCCAGCAAGCCAACTTTGACTCTGGGAATTTCCGGTTCCGTCCCGCCGCCCACGAACATGTGGCCGACGGACATGTAGCTCAGCATCTCGCGGAAAAGGTAATTAAGATCTTCGCGGCTGGCGACGTTATCGAGGAAGGGCGCGAAGGTTTTTTCGGCCTGATCGAGGTCCAGGCCGTGATGGTGCGGATCATAAAAGAAGTCCCGCTCGATCCTCCAAACCTCGTGATAGATTTGATTCCACTCGGCATGCGGGTCCACACGCACTTCCATGTCCGCGGTCTTCAAATTACCTTTGCCTGGTTCGGGCGGCTTGTCGGCAGGATTGATAAACCAGGCCTGCCCTTGCTTGTACAGCATCTTTTCGCCATCGAAGGAAGCAGCAAAACCTGATATCCCTCCCACCAGCATGTCCGTCTTACGAGTCTTGAGCGTGAATTTCCAGGCGGTCAGGATGGGAGGCCCTTCAAAATTGACAGTTGCAGGTCCTTCCACGAGGATGATCTCTCCTTCTTTTCCCGCGCTCAGTCGAAAATAGTTCTTGGCGGGAATCGGCATGGCCAGGATGCGCTGGCTGATCCGGTCAAAGTCAATCTCCACCTTAACGGGCTCCTTCGGCTTCTCTTTGTCCTTATCTTTAGCCTCCGCGGATTCCTTGGACTTATCCGCAGCGGCCTTGTCCGCCGGGCTTTCCTTCGCGGCGTCAGCGTCCGTCTTTTTGTTTTCCTCGTCGCTCTCCGGCGCCAGCGGTGAAGCGACTCCCTTCTTGAGCACGACAACGTAAACAGAACGGGACACAGGTCGATCGTAGGCCGACATGTCTCCGCCCGCCACCAGGCCCATATCCGTGCTGACGGTGAAGTAGAGGTACTTACCGCCCTTGTCGAAATCCGGAGTCCGCGCGTCGCTCATGCCGTCGGTGATCTGAGTGGCTTTGGCGGTCCCGAGAGAATAAACGAAGATCGCATGCATGCGATTATCGAGCCGCTTCGTGTAGGCCAGCCATTTGCTGTCCGGGGACCAGACGGTGCTGAAGCTCGGGCCGTCGAAAAGATCGGTGTCCACATGGACCGGTGTCTTTTTCTCGAGGTCGACGTACCAGAGATTCAACCGCTTGTCGAAGTAGGTGATTTTCTTGCTGTCCGGCGACCAGGTGGGCGAATAGAAGAACGTCGGAAGCTTGCCCAGATCGATCTTGGTGACCGGGCCGAGGCCGTTCTGGGGGCTGATGTGGAGGGCGTACTCGCCGGATTCATCGGAGAAGTAGGCGATGGATTTGCCGTCCGGAGACCAACTGGGATCGCGGTCGGCAACCGCGGGAGAATTGGTGATGTTGCGAACGTCGCCCTTTTCCGCGGGAACGGTGAAGATTTCACCGTGCGCCTCGAAAACCGCGCGCGCCCCGGAGGGAGAAATCTGGGCGTTCTGAATCTGCTTGTCAACCTTGTCAAAGCGCGCCCGGACCTGCGGCATATCGCCGTTCACGGTGATGTTCAGGCGCTTGGATTTGCCGGAGTGCAGGTCGTACAGATAAATGGCGCCGAATTGCTCGTAGGTGATCGCGCCGGGTCCGGCCGACGCCGACTTGATGTCGAACCCGTCGTTCTTAACGAGTTGCCTCACCTGCTGCGATTTCGAGTCATATTCGAAAAGGGTCACAGGACCGCTACGGTCCGAGAGGAAGTAGATCTTGTCGCCAATCCAAAGCGGATTGTGGTCGTTGGAGCCGTCGCGCGGAATTTTGACGATGCTGGAATCGGCTAGGTCGGCGATCCAGACGGGCGTGGTCTGCCCGCCCCGGTAGTGCTTCCAGTTGGGCTCCCACTGGAAATATGGGACGTAGGCAATATGCGTGCCGTCAGGCGAGAAGGCACCCTCCTCGGCTTGCGGGAGCGGCAAGGGATCCGGGAATACACCCTCGACCGGGACCGTAAAGAGTTGAAACGAGTCGGCGTATCTGAGACGACTGGAAGCGAAAAGAACGGATTTGCCATCGGGGGTCCAGCCGACGGCGACATCCCGCCCGGGGTGATACGTCAACCGCTTGGGCTGTCCCCCTGCGGCGGGGACGACGTAGACGTCAAGGTTGCCCTCGTAATCGCCGGTGTAGGCCAGCATAGAACCGTCCGGGGAGAAGTGCGGGCCCGTCAGCATGCCCGTGCCCGTGACCAGGCGCTGGGCATCGCCGCCCGCGCGGCTGACGATCCAGATGTCTCCACCATAAGCAAAAGCGATTTGAGTCTTGCTGAGCGTAGGCCGCTGGAGAAGCAGCGGGCCGGAATTCGCCGACCCCGCCGCACTGAAAGCCAAAACTACGGGGAAACATGCCCAGAGGCTGCGACGCATAAGCACTCCACACAATAGGTTGGTTAGGTTGATCATGAGTGCGTGGGACCTGTGTTTGAACCGTCGGCTTACCGGCCAAGCCGCCTCTGTATCAAACTGGCCCGCGACAGGCGGCGAAGCCAGTCGAGGCGCCCCCAGGATTTGAAAATTTTTTACTCGCAATGGGGCAATTATCCCAGATTTGGGGATTCGAGTCCACCGACGTAGAAGAGAAGAAATCTCCACCACAAGGGACACAGAGAAAAGCACTGCTGTTCTTCTCTGTGCTCTCTGTGTCCTCTGTGGTGAATTCCTTTGCCGCGCTGCATAGGTCGCACAGCCATCAGCATCCACAGGCTTGCCATTTCACTCGTTTGATTTTCCCGAGAACACGATTTCCCAGTCCACGGCTTCCTGTTGGCCCGGGAAAGTGACCTGCAATGAGTTCCCTTTCACTTCATGCCGCGCCGAAATCGCGCGGTTTGCCCCGGATGCCGCACGGACCTGGGCAGCCGTGGTTCCCTCCGGGACGTAGAACCAAAGCGTGTAATCTTCTCCCGGCACCGTCTCCGATGTGCCGTGGAGGCGATTCTTGGCGCCTTCCCACGCCACGTCGTTGATGGAATACGCGCCGGAGATGTGGCGGGAAGTCCCCACGAGTTGGGGCCTGGGCAAGAGGGGATGGATGAGCAGGACCCGCGTATCGTGCGGGTCGACGGTGACGTTCATTTTGCCTTTGAACACGCCCAGCACCTTCTGCGACCAAAAATCGAATACCACGTAGGAAGATTGCGAACTCAACCCCAATTTATCCGCGAACGCGAGCGGCCGGGTGCTGGTCCAGCTTCGCCAATTGGTTACTGCTGCCACATCGTAAACACCCGCCGGCGCGTTCACTTTCAAGTCTAAGATCTCCGGATAATTGTGGATGTAGTCGTCGGGCGTGGTGTGCTTGAAGATGTCCCACATGGGCATGTCGGTGCCGCGGCTGAACAAGTCGATGGGGAAGATGGGCATGGTGGGGAGCGTCATCTTCAGGAGTCGAACGCGCTCTTCCGGCAGTTCGGGCAGCACGCTACCGAGCGAATAGACAACTCCGCTGAGCGCGATATGGCTTACCACCGTGCGCGCTTCGGCCAACGTCACGCCGAACCCACTCTGGCGCTCTTCGCGGCTCCGCTCGGCCTCGACCACAGGGGATGGTCTCCGCTTCATGGCCTCCGCAACGCTCATGGGCGGCTCGACATCCGATTCGCCGGGCATGACGTAGAGCACCAGGTGATTCAAGAAGGCATTGGCATTGATCGAACTGAAAACCGAGTACATCCCCTGCCAACTGTTATAGGGATCTTCTCCGGTAAAGGCGGAACTGAAATACCCGATTCCGTCCAGCGGCGTTCCCGCCGGGCAGCCTTCGATGAACCGGTGCGGGCCGATCGTTTCCCGAATCAGCTTCAGGCGATTCCGGTAAGCCACGATGGGGTCCACGTTCTTGTCCGCGATTTTATCGAGGTCTACACCGGGAACATATTTCAGGAAGTCATGCTCGCCATCGAACTTGTAGTAGTCAAATCCCCAATCGTCCAGCGTGGTGAATTCCTTCTTAAGAAAGTCGAGAACCTCCGGGTTGGTGGAATCCAAGGTGGGAGTTTCGTAGTCCAGAATAATTGCTCCGTTCTTCTTGTAGCGCAAATACCAGTCCGGATGCTGCTCGACGGCTCCGGCGTAGGCGCTGGGCACTAGCCAGACGCCGGCGCGCAGGCCTTTCGATTTGATGTGATCGGCGAGCCATTTCGGCCCGTGCGGGAATTTCTGAAGGTTCCATGTTCCGATCCAGTCGTGCTCGCCTTTGGGGCCTCGGTCGTAGCCGTCATCAAGCTGCACGAATTGATATCCGTAGGCCTTCAGGTGCTCGGCAATCCAATCCGCGTTGCGGACCACGTCGTCCTCGCGCACAGCTTCGTAGTAGCTGCTCCAGCTATCCCAAACCATGGGCGCGCGGCTGAAAAAACTGTCATCAAACGGAACGTAGGTTGGAGCGCCCAAAACCCTGGTGAAATAGTCGGGGACGAGCCGCACCAGGGTGTTACCCGGCACTGGGATTGAAACCTCCAGGAGACCCGCATTCTGCGGCTTGCGCTGCATTACGGTCTGCTCGGAGAATTCGATCACCGTGTCCGTCTTGATATCGAAGAGGCTGTGCAAGTTGTTACCCGCCACCTGCCCCAGCGCGAAATACATCACGTCGGGATTGTGCTTGGGCAGAAACGACGGAGCGATGAACTCGGTTCCCCCGTATCCGTTTTTGGTTTCCGGCGTCATCATCCAATTTACCGGCGTCCCTTGCGGGTCCATCAGGCGCGCCACAATGCGATCCGGCGGGGCCGGGGCTTCCGCGGTCAGCAAACCGTCTGAAGATGTCGTCGAAATCCTGAGCGCCTCCAGGCTCAATTCGAGCACCCAGGCCGTGCGGGGTTCCGAGCTTCGAATCGAAATGCGATCCTCGCCTTGCTTCTCTGCCGACCAGGTCTTCAACCGCCTGAGTCCATGCTCGTCCTGCAAATTCAGGTGAACTTCGTTCAGGATCGTGCCCAGGCCGTCGCGGCTGACGGCGAGCACTCCGTGTTCGCCGTCTGCGGTGACCGTCCAACCGTTGCTGCTTTGCGTGACCGGCGCGGCGGATGCAGCCCACGCCAAATGCACGCTGAGGAATAGGACGATGATTGCCAGATGTGTTTTGCGCATTGCTTCCTCCTCAGCGTTTCTTCTCTGCGAGCTTGGCGCACTTTGCGCCTTTGCGTGAAACCTGTTTCAGCCTTCGCAATCCGGCGGGCGGCCACAACGGCGGCGCCTACGACCGCTCCGTTTCAGTTGGTCGGCCCGTATTCCCGCACAGCCTCGTATAGCGCCACGATATTGGCGGTGCTGGTGTTCGGTTGCAGGTTGTGGCAGGGAGCTACGATGTACCCCTTGCCTTGCCTGAATATGCGGATGTTCTCCGCCACCTCACGCCTCACGTCTTCCGGCGTGCCGAAGGGAAGCGTTTGCTGGTTATCAACCGCGCCATGAAACACAATCGACTTTCCGAAATCCCGCGCCAGGCCTTCCCGATCCATTCCCGCGCAGCGCCATTGCACCGGGTTCAGGACGTCGATGCCGATCTCGATGAGTTCCGGCAGGAGAGGCCGGATCGCTCCGTCGTCGTGGTGGAGAACCTTGACGTCAAACGAGTGAGCGAGATCGATCATTTTCCGCAAGCAGGGCTTGACGAAGCGCCGGAAAGTCGTCGGGCTCATCAGCAGAGCGTTCTGTATGCCGAGGTCCTCCGCCACATAGATGAAATCCACCAAGCCCTTGGCGGCCTCGAGACTGCGGCGAATGACCGAATCGTGAATGTAATGGATGCGCTCCATAGCCGCCTCTGCGAGCGCCGGATTCTCACTCAAATCCGCAAGCGCCTGCTCCATGCCGCGCATCCGGCAGTAAAGGTAGAGGGGCTCGTAGCAGCCGCCCAGGATGGGGTAGGAGGGCCGCTTCTCACAATCGGCCCGCAGGTGGCTCACGTCCCATGCCATCGGATCCGGCCAGTCGAATCGCTCGATGTCCGCTGCCGTCTCGGCCTTGGCAAGCGGGCTGGTGACCACCTCTTCGTATGTGCCCAGACTCTCTCCGTAGGAAACCTTGGCCACTTCAACGTGCCAGACACTCCAAAGCGACTGCATGTGCCACGTGTCTTCTTTGGCGCCGGGATGTTTGGCGCCCAGGCGTATCAACTTATCAATGCCCAGGCGCTCGCAAAGGTCAAACTCTGAAGCGCAATCCAGGTTTTTGCATAGCCGCGCCGTGACTTCGGCCGTGGCAGTATAATCGCAAGGAATGCGGTCCGGTTGCTTACCGGCTAGAACCGCCTGCCAGCGTTCTTTTGACGTCATTCAAACCTCCCGTGTTATTGCCGCATGCGGCTCTTCGCATGCAAAGCCTCCACCGCTCCGTTCTCATCGGTCATGCGCTTGGTCAATAGAGGCCAGGGCGTCCCCTCGATCTGCACCAGTCCGTAATTGCTATTTTCGGCGCCAAATCCGCCCGGACTACTGCCGCTGGATTGCTTAGGTTCGTCCCGATATTCAAACCAATGGTAGCCAATACAATGCGGCAGGCTGGCTAGGTCCTCGACGTACGCGCCGAACAAGCCGGCTCGGTCCTGCTGGGTCATGACGGGCTCGCCTGCTCCAACCGTGTTGGGATTTCCGCTGTCCATGGCTTTGAAGCTGAACTCGGTGATGAGGGTGGGCTTGCCGCTGAGGCGGTTCATTTCACCCAGCTTGTAGAGCGGCGCGCGGTACTCATAGATGTCGAGTGAAAGAACGTCGAAGTAAGGACCAAGCGCACGCGACAATGGAATCGGAACGTGCTCGTTGAAGCGCATCCCGAGGATCAAGTGGTTCGGATCGTTGCGCCGGATTGCGGCGGTGCACACCTTGCCATACTGCGCGGCGGCGACCTCGAGGAAAGCCAGCTTATCTTCCTCGGTCATGGTAGCCGGTGTGCGCCGGCGTTCTTTCAGGAAGGCCAAAGCCCGCTGATAGCCCGGTGAGGTTGTCGGCTTCTTCAGAAAGCTCTGGAGCACCGTGTCGGTTCCGCGGATGTCAGGGAACCATTTCAATTCGCTGTCGGGATAGTAGCCGATCAGCCAGGGATCGTTTGCCAAGGGACGGCAAAGTCTGGCTGCCTCGCGCTCGACCGCTTCCTTGAACTCCGGACTGAAGTAGTCGAGAACCACCCCGTCTCGCCAGATGTTCGGCCCTTGGGATGCGGCGAGGTTCAGGATAACTGTGTAAGCCATTCCGGGCAGTTTCCCGCCGACGCCGTCGAGTGAAACGGTATTGAAATGCCAACCCTTGAGCTGCTCCGCTGTCTGTTTGGCCCACTTCTCCCGTTCTTCACGAGACATGGCTGGAGCGTTGCGCCGCCGGAGCGGTTCGACCTCGCAAACCCCTTTGGAAATAAAAACGTTCCCGTCGGGTGTCACCAGCCACCATACGCCGTCAATCTGCTGGGTATGAAAGAACCCGGTCTTTTGCCCCTGCAATTTAATCCAGCCACCGTAAGCGTCGTACTGTGCTTGGACCGGCAGGGCGATCAAGACGAACAGGCAGATACCAATAACGGTCTTCATATTTCCGACGCTCCAAGAGCAGCGGTAAAGAGCTTAGCGCGAGCAAGCCTGTAAGCCGAATTCTGTGTCCCGCGGAGGCGGGGTGGCGATCATTCCTCTAGCCCCGTCATTGCTGGCGGGGTCAAGCGACCTACCCGGGAGTTGTGACGGAGCGGGCAGCTCCTCCTCCCCTATTTGGTCTTGCTCCGTGTGGGGTTTACCATGCCTCCGGCGTCACCACCGGAGCGGTGCGCTCTTACTTTAAGCCCCGAGCCAACGGGGCCGCACCTTTTCACCCTTACCCGTCGGTTGACGGGCGGTACGTTTTCTGTGGCACTTTCCGTATTGGAGGCGTACGCCCCTGCATCGGGGATCCTCCTCCAACCCTCGCCGTTAGCGAGCACACTGCCCTGCGGAGTTCGGACTTTCCTCTCCCCCGCCCATGCTTGCCCCGATAGATCGGGGCGCTCGAGCGAGGCAGCGATCACCCGGCTTGCTCGCGCAGATTCATGATAGTCTTGTGATTAGCGTGGGGTCAAACCAATCCTGACCTCGGGTTGGGCAATGGCAGGGGCGGGTTTGCCGCTGCGTTGGGAGCAATTGTGGCAACTGACTGGTGGCAGACGTTTTTCTCCGGCGTGGTTCTGGACATGTGGCAGCAGGCCATCCCGCCGGAGTATACGAAAGTTGAGGCTGAGTTCATCAACAACCTTCTTCACCTGCCGCCGGGCGCCCGCATTCTGGACGCCCCGTGCGGCGAAGGACGCATAGCTCGGGAACTGGCGGCGAAGGGCTACCAAGTAAGTATCCCCCGGCAAAGCCGGGGGCTTTAGTTTGTGAGCCGCTCAAAGCGGCTAGGCGGAGTCGCCGAGGCGGCTCCGCGGGTTTTGAGCCACCTTCCGGTGGCTGTTCATCGCCACAGAT
>Ga0326727_10004656_pt1 | contig 40711 bp, 39 predicted proteins | sample MB2enrmetagenome_FD_207643 | JGI IMG/M metagenome (GOLD analysis project Ga0326727, IMG submission 207643) | Lab enriched peat soil microbial communities from McLean, Ithaca, NY, United States - MB29MY | ecosystem: Environmental > Terrestrial > Soil > Wetlands > Peat | place: USA: New York...
GGGCCGGCGCGGCCCCGGCAGCGGCTTCATCCTCGCTCAGGATGCGCCGGATGGAGGCCAGGATATCCTCCATCGACGGGTCGGTGGCGCCGCCGGACGGGGGCAGGCCGCTCGGCCCGCCGGGCATGGATCCGCTCATGGCTCTACCTTCGGCATTCGCCCCGGTGCGGGCGCTTACCGCCCGGGCTGGTTGATCGCGTAGTCGCCGGTGCCGATCCAGCGGTTGCGCACTGCTTTGTAGTAAGCGGTCTCGTCGTACAGCGGCACCGGCAAGGCCAGGTCGCGCGCGGTCAGGCGCCCGACCGCGGCGGCCACGGCATAGCTTGCGCTCACCAGGTTAACCAAGTTCTGCACCAGGGTGACCCGCGAGGTCAGCAGCAGCTGCTCGGCGTTCAGCACGTCCAGCGTGGTGCGGCTGCCGACGATGGCCTCGCGCTGCACGCCTTCCAGCGCGATCCGGTTGGCGCGGATCTGCGACCGCGTGCTCTCGATAGAAGACCTGGCCGCATTATAGGTCTCCCAGGCCGAAATGACATTCTGGACAGCCGTGCGGCGGGCATCGTCGATCAGCCGGCGGGCCTGCTGCTGCTGCTGGCGGGCCTGCCGGATGGCGGCGTATTCCGAGCCGCCCTGGTAGAGCGGAAAGGTGACGGAGGCGACGATCTGGGCGTTGTGGTTGAGTTCGTTCGCACCCGACACGTTCGAGGTGTTGAGCACGGAGCCCTGAAGGCTGACATTGGGCATCAGCTTCGAGAACTGAAGATCGAAATTGTCCTTCGCCGCGGCATCGTCGAACAGCGCGGCGACCACATTGGGATTGTTGGCCTCCGACAGGGTCTTGGCCTCCTCCAGGGTGGACACCGGCAGACGCAGCGGCTGCGGCTCGATCAATGCGCCCGGCAACTCGCCCACCATGCGCTGGAACTGGGCGCGCGCGGTCTGCAGATTGCCTTCGGCGGTCTGCCGTGTGGCGGTGGCGCCGGCCAGCGCCGCCTCGGCCTGCGCCACGTCGGTGCGGGTGATCTCGCCCACCCGGAAACGGTCGTTGGTGGCCTGCAGCTGGCGGGCCAGCACCTGCTCGTTGTTCACGTCCAGCGCCAGCACTTCCTGGTTGCCGATGACGCTGACGAAGGCGTTGACGGTGTCGGTGAAGACCTGCTCCTCGGCGGCGATCAGGCGGGCGCGCTGGCCCATCACCTGGTTCTCCGCATGGTTCGTGGTGGCCCGGGTCTGCCCGCCGCGCCAGAGCGGCTGGGTGACGGTAACCTCGCCGGTGGTGGTGTTGAGGGCGGCTTTTGACGTGGTGTTGGTTCGGTAGGGCTGGTAGTTGCTCGGATTCTGGAACGCGGCAAACTGGGTGGTGTTGGTGAGTTCTTCGCGGCCGGCATTGCCGGTCAGGCTGACCTGCGGTCGCCAGCCGGCCAGCGCCGCCGGCACGTTTTCGTCCACCGATCGCAGCTGGGCGCGGGCAGCCAGCAGCGAAGGGTTGTTGGAATAGGCGGCGGCCAGCGCCTCGATCAATGTCCGCGTTTCCGCCCGGGCGGAACCGCCACCCGCAAGCGCGGCGGCGAGGCCGATGGCGAGACCTTGGCGTAGGAACATGCTTCGACCCTCACTTGCTGTCAGGCCGGCTGCAGGCGAAAATGCCACGCGTCGGCGCGACAGAGAGAACGCCGCGACAGCGGCGCGAACGGCTCCATCTGCCACAACTGTGGCCAGTTTGCCACGATTTAGCGGCGGGCCTGCTGCGGTTTTGTGCGCCCTGCGGCGCCAGGAACACAGTGCGCGGCCGCCGGTGCGCGGCCCATCGGTCCGCCTGGCGGCCCGATCCCGCCAGGGGCTTTGCCCCCTGGACCCTTTTGCCTACGGAACGGGGTACGGGACCAAGCCCGTTGCGGGCACGCTCACGTCAGAACACGAAACCGGGTTCCCGGCGCAGGCCAGGCAGCACCGGCGTGGCGCAGTCGAACACCGAGCGCAGACTGACCGCCGGAGCGGCGCCGGCCCGTTCCCCCAGCACGGCCTGGCCGATCCGCCCGCCCTGCACCCGCACGCCAACCAGCCGCCCGTCCTGCGGACGCAGCTGCGCGGCGATGGCAGCAGGCACCTGCTCGAACCCGCCCTCGACGAACACCAGGTCATACGGCGCGCCCGCCGGCCACCCCTCCGCCAGCGGGCCGGACACAATCTGCACGCCGGGCGCCTGCAGGTCAGCCACCACTTCCGGAACCGTGGCGCGGGCCAGGCGCAGCAAGTCCTCGTTTTCCTCCAGCGCCACCACGGCGGCGCCGCAAGCGGCCAGCACGGCGGCGCCATAGCCGCTGCCGGCCCCGACCACCAGCACGCGCTCGTCCGGCACGGGGTCGGCCAGCTGCACCAGCCGGGCCAGCACCATCGGTTCCATCAGGCAGCGCCCGCCCGGCAACGCCACGTCCTCGTCGACATAGGCCAGGGCAGCCAAAGCCGGCGGCAGGAAACGCTCGCGCGGCAAGGCCCGCATGGCGGCCAGCACCCGCCGGTCGGAAACCTTGTTGGGGCGCAGCTGGCCATCCACCATGTTGCTGCGCCGTTGGGCGTTGTCAGTCGCGGACAGGGTCATGGGCAGCCGGTATATAAGCGGAACCGGCCGCCGCCAAGCCGGCACACAGGGCGGCCCGGGGTGGTGGCCCGCACAAACGAATAAAAAGTTTTTGCTTCTTTTTTCAAAAAGAAGCCTTTGTTCTTTTTTGAAAAAAAGAACCAAAAAAACTTTTTCCGTTTCAGTCCTTGTCACGCTGGGACAAGGCCGACTTATCGGCCCCGTCAAGAAGATTCCGAGTGCGATCGCCCTGCGTTCGGGATGGTCGCCGGCAGACGCCGACGCAACCGGCGACTATACTGCGCGCCGAATCGTTCATCATGCGCCGACAGAAAGACTCACCGCCCGTGCCAGACGAGTCAATCGCCGGCCCCACGCCGGCAGCTGCGCGCCTGGCCGACCCGGCCCCACGCCGGCCGGTTGCAGCCATCCTCATCGCCGCCCTCCTGGTCATGACGATTCTCGGCCTGCCGGCATGGTACCTGACACGACGCGACCCTTTGGTGATCCAGGGCGAAATCCAGTGCCCGACCTTCGACCTGGCCGCCCGGGTCGATGGCCGGGTCGCCGACATACCCGTCTCGCGGGCCGGCAACGTCACCCGCGGCGCGCCGGTCATCCGCATCGACAATCCCGAACTGCTGGCGAAATATCGCCAGAGCGAGGCCGAGCTGGCGGTGGCGCAGGCGGCCCTGGCCCGCGCCAAGGCAGGAGTCCGCGCCGAAACGCTCGCCGTGCGCAAGGCGCAGCTGGACCGGGCAGCCGCCGATCAGACGCTCGCCCAGCAGGCCTATGACCGCAAGCGTCAGCTGGCGGCCGCGCGCGATGCGCCCCCGGCCGATCTCGACAGCGCGGCCGCGGCGCTGGCGGCAGCGGATCGCGCCCTGGCGCAGGCCCGGTCCGCCTATGACGACGCCGTGGCGGGCGACACCGCCGAGGATCTGGCGGTCGTCCAGGCCCGTGTCGAGGCCGCCCGGGCCGGGACGGAAGCCCTCAGGGCGTTGGTCGATCAGCTGACGGTGCAGGCGCCGGCCGATAGCCAGGTGGTCCGCATCGCCGTCGAAACCGGCGAGGTGGTGGTGCCGGGCGTGCCCCTGATCACGCTGGTCGACCCGGGCGATCTCTGGGTCCGCTTCGATCTTCGCGAGGATCTGCTGGCGGATGTGCGGCCCGGCACCCGACTGACGGTCCGGGTGCCGGCCTTGCGGGATCGCAAGGTCGAGCTGGAGGTGCGCGCCATCGCCGCCAAAGGCGACTATGCCGGCTGGCGCACCCCCCGGCCGGCCGGCGATTTCGACCTGCGCAGCTTCGAGATGCGCGCCTATCCCACCCGGCCGGTCGACGGATTGCGGCCCGGGATGAGCGTCTATGCCGAGTGGCCGGACCGGCCGCAGTGATGGCGCGGCGTTCAGGAATGCTGGCGGTTGCCTGGCGCGAAGCCGGCTGGATCCGGCGCGATGCGACGGCGCGGTTCCTGCTGCTCGGCCTGCCGGCGATGGCTTTTGTCCTGCTCGGCCTCGGCTTCGGGTCCGCTTCGCTGCGCGGGCACGGCATCGTCGTGGTGGATCTGGACCATTCGGAAATGTCGCGGCGGTTCATCCAGACGCTGGCCGCCGCGCCGGGGATCACGCTGGCCGGGCGCGCCGACGACCCGGGCACGGCGGCGCGCGCCATCCGCGCCGGCGACGCGGCCGCCGCCGTCACCCTGCCCGCCGGGTTCGGGCGGGATGTGCTGGCCGGCCGCCGCCCGCATCCGGTCGCCATCTCCCGCACGCCCTTTGTCACCGCCGGCAAAAGCCTCCAGGACACGATGGCGGCGGCCGCCGCCGCGATCGCCCCGGCGCCGCCGCCGCAGCCAGGGACGGCGCCGGCCCTCGGCGATGTCCCGGTCAGCGAGCCCGTCCATGCCACCCGGTTCCTGCTGGCCACCGCGCTGACCGCCGGGCTCCTGATGGCGCTGTCGGCGGCCTGCGCCGTCGGGTCGGAGTTCCGGCGGCGGGACCTTCAGGCCTGGTGGACCCTGTCCGGCCACAGCGTCGCGGCCGCGCTCGCCGGCAAGCTGTTGCCCTACGCCATGGTCCTGCTGGCAATGACCGGACTCGCAGCCGTCATCGGCGACGCAGCGCTTGGCACAGGCTTTCTCCCGGCGGCTCCGGTCACCGGCATGGTTCGGGCCACCGAACTCCGCATCGCCCCGGAAATCAGCGGCCGTCTGACCCGTGTGCTGGTGCAGCCGGGGCAGTCGGTGCGGCCCGGCGAGCCGCTCGCGCTGCTGAGCAACCCCGGCATTCCGGCCGCGGCCGCGCAAGCGCGTGCGCGGCTTGGCCGCGCGACGGCGGATCGCACCCGCGTTTATGCGGGCAGCCGGCCGGACGAGATCGAAACCCTCCGTCGCGAGATCATCAAGGCGCAGGCCGCCCTGCTGCTCGCGCGACAGGATCTCGACCGCAAATCGTCGCTGGTCGCCCGGCTGGTCGCCTCGCGGCAGCAGCTGGACGGGGCCCGCGCCGAAGCGGCCCGGGCCGAGGCGGATCTGGCCGTCGTCCAGGCCGGCTATGCCGAGGCCGGTCTCGGCGCGAGCGGCGAAGACCGCGCCCTGGCGGACGCCCGGCTGGCGGCAGCCGAAGCGGCCGTCGATGTGGTCGAGGCGCGGGCGGCGAAGCTGCTGCTGCGCGCCCCTGCCGCCGGGGTGATCGGCATCGTCGTGCGGGAGGCCGGCGAAACTGTCCGGCCCGGCGAGCCGGTGCTGACTCTGCTGCCTCAGGACGGGCGCTGGTTCGGCTTCACCGTGCGTGAAGACGCGCTGGCCGGTATGTCGCCCGGCGCGCAGGTTGTCATCGGACTGCCCGACGCGGGCGGCCGGGCCCAGGGCACGGTTGCCGAACTGCACCCGATGGCGGATTTCGCCACCTGGCCGCCCGCGCCTGCGACCGGCGGCCACGCTCTGAACACGTTCTTTGTCAGAGTGGACCCGCTGCGGCCGGAAGCTTTGCCCGCCGCCGGCCAGACGGTCTGGCTGGTGCCGGACCGGCCGGGCGCAGGCCTCCTGCGCTTCCTGGAATGGGCTCCAAGCGCCGTCGGCGCTTGGTGGGCGCAAGGCGAAGCCCTGCCGGCACCGGGCCGCGACGCGGACCAATCGGCAGCGCCCCACTAGAGCGCGTTCACCCTGACCGTAAACGGTCAGAGCGCTCTAGCTCTTTGTTTTGACGAGCAACTTTACCGGCTGGCTGCCGCCGGTCAGGCCGATGTTGCTCTAGTGTTCCGGTCGCGACAAATGCGTCCGTCCCGTCGCGTGAATCGGAACACCAAACCAAGGGGCTAGTGTTCCGGTCGCGACAAATGCGTCCGTCCCGTCGCGTGAATCGGAACACCAAATCAAGGGGCTAGTGGTCCGGCCCGACGGCACTATCCGTCGGAGTCGGAACCCTAGGTCGGGAAAGTTTTCCGCCAAAGCGTTCACGCTCTTATCACGCGGTCGTCAAGCAAGCCGCCGGTTGAAATCGGCCTCATGAGGACAAATGTCAGGTATGTGGGCGGAATAGCGACATGCTTTGTCTCTCCACCGCACCCACATCAACCATGGGGGAAAAACATGGAAAACGATGTCTACATCCACGCTGACCGGCGGTTTTGGGCGCTTTATGCGGTGGCGTCCTCGGCTGTAGCCGCGTTCTTTGCAGCTATCGGACTCGATCTTATCTGGCTCGGCCTGATCGTCGTCGCCGCCTTCGCGGCCTATCGCTGCCCACAGCGGGACGGCCGGTTTGGATGGGTGAAAGCCTGAGAACGCCAAAGTAGAAGCAAGGCCAGGGCACTGCCCTGGACCCGCAAGGGGTCGATGGACCCCTTGACCCCATTCTTTAGGAAAAGGGGTTCCAAGGGCCCTGGGCCCTTGGTGGGGTCCGGGGGGCAACGCCCGTCGCGCCGGCTGCACGATGCCCGCGGGCTACTTTCCACTTAGAGATCAGCTACCGCCGCCCGAACAGCCGCTCGATTTCCGCCCGCGTCAGCTTCACCCAGGTCGGCCTTCCATGGCTGCACGTATCGGCGCGCGGCGTCTGTTCCATCTGCCGCAACAGCGCATCCATCTCCGGCAGGCCGAGCCGCCGCCCGGCGCGGATGCTGCCATGGCAGGCCAGCCGCGCCAGAACCGCGTCCAGCCGCGCCGCGAGAGCGGTGGTTTCCTCCATCTCCGCCAGTTCGTCCGCCAGGTCGCGCAACAACGGCGACGGGTCCGGCGCGCCGAGCGCCACCGGCAGCGCGCGCACCAGCACCGCCCCCTGGCCGAACGCCTCGATCTCCAGGCCCAGCCGCCCCAGCTCCGCCGCCCGCGCCAGCAACAGCGCGGCATCGGGCGGCGGCAGATCGACCACCGCCGGCAACAACAAGGGCTGCGAGCGCACCCCGCCCTCCAGCAACTGCGCCTTCAGCGCCTCGTGGGTCAGCCGCTCATGCGCGGCGTGCTGGTCCACCAGAATCAGCGAACCGTCCCCGGCCAGCGCCATGATATAGGTGTCCAGCAGCTGAGCCACCGGCGCCCCGAGCGGGAAATTTTCGCCGTCGCGCCCGCCGAAAGGGCCGTGGAAGCGGTCGGGCGCTCGCACGGCAGGGGCGCCGCCGAAAGGCAGCGCCGCTTCCGCGAAGCCGGCCAGGCCGGGGCGCCGCGGCGCGGCCGCCCAGGGCGCCGACCCGCCGGTATGCGGCGCCAGCGGCGGCGCCGGCCGGGCCTGTGGGGCCCCGGCCGCCACCCCGGCCCCGCCGGCCAGCGCCCGGCTCAGCGCCGAAATCACCAGAGCGCGCACCTCGCTGGCGTCGCGGAACCGCACCTCGGCCTTGGCCGGGTGGACATTCACGTCGAGCTCCTCCGGCGGCAGGTCGAGGAACAGCGCCACCACCGGATGCCGGCCATAGGCGATCACGTCGCGATAGGCCACGCGCACTGCGCTGCGCAGCAGCGGGTCAGTCACCGGCCGCCCGTTTACCACCAGCGCCTGCGCCGCCGCGGTGGCGCGCGTGACGCCGGGCGCGGCGGCATAGCCGGACAGCACCAGATTGTTTCGCACGCCCTCCACCGGCAGCAGCGCCGCCGCCGCCTCGGCGCCCAGCAGGGCGGCCACCCGGCCGGCGCGGTCCTGGCCGGGCAGGTCGAAGGCCACCCGGCCGTCGCTCTCGAACCGCATGGCGACCTGCGGGGCGGCCAGCGCCAGCCGCCGCACCGCCGCCTCGGCAGCATCCGCCTCGGCGCGCGGCGATTTGAGGAACTTGCGGCGCGCCGGGGTGGCGAAAAACAGGTCGCGCACCACCGCCCGCGTGCCCGGCGGCCCGGCGGCGGGAGTCGGCACGCCGACCTGCCCGCCTTCCACCCGGATGGTGGCGGCGGCCTCCGCCCCGGCCTGGCGGGAGGTGATGGACAGTCGCGCCGCCGCCCCGATGCTCGGCAACGCCTCGCCGCGAAAGCCGAGCGTGGTTATGCGCACCAGATCGTCGTCGGGCAGCTTGGAAGTGGCGTGGCGCTGCACCGCCAGCGCCAGCTCCGCCGCGCTCATACCGCCGCCGTCATCGGCCACCTCGATGCGGTCGATGCCGCCGCCGGCAATGACCACCGTGATCCGGCCTGCGCCGGCATCCAGCGCGTTCTCCACCAGCTCGCGCACGGCGGCAGCGGGACGCTCGATCACCTCGCCGGCGGCGATCCGGTTGATGGTGGTCTCGGGCAGCCTGCGTATCCGGCCGGCGCTTGGGTCCATCGGGTCAGGCCAGGACGGATCGGGTCGGGCGATTCCTAAGCCTCGGATCGGGCCGGACCACGATCACGGATTTGTGATCCCGGCCGCGACTGGCAGGGTCCGATCGCGCGGCCATAACTGAGCAGCAACAAGTGGAAAGGCTCAACGACATGATTGAAGTTGCTCTCTGGGTCGGCGGATTGGCCGCCGTCTGGTGGTATCTGCAATTCTGGCCGTTCGACGGCAGCACCGGCCTGCCGAAGCGCAAGGGCCCGCCGCCGATCCCCAAATCGACCGATCCTTCCTAGAGCAACATCGGCCTGACTGGCGGCAGCCAGCCGGTAAAGTTGCTCGCCAAAACAAAGAGCTAGAGCGCTCTGACCGTTTACGGTCAGAGCGCTCTAGCCCGACGGGACGATCCTTCGCGGCGAGGTCACGCCTCGCCGCGAAGCTGCTTGAAGCGGGCGATCAGGCCGACGGTCGAGCCGTCATGCGGCCGCGGCGCCGCGCCTTCGGCCAGTTCCGGCAGGATGCCGCCGGCCAGCACCTTGCCCAGCTCCACCCCCCACTGATCGAAGCTGTTGATCGCCCAGATCGCCCCCAGCACCGCGACCTTGTGCTCGTACAGCGCGATCAGCCGCCCCAGCGTGAAGGCGTCCAGCCGGCGGAACAGGATGGTGGTGCTCGGCCGGTCGCCCGCGAACACCCGGTGCGGCGCCACCGCGTCGATCACCGCCGGCGGCAGGTCCGCCGCCGCCATCTCGGCGCGCACCTCGCTCTCGGTCCGGCCGCGCAGCAGCGCTTCCGCCTGAGCGAAGGCATTGGCCGCCAGCGCGAGATGCGCCGCCTGCCGGTCATGGTCCGGCGTGGCGGCCAGCAGGAAATCGACCGGGATCACCTGGGGGCCCTGATGCACCAGCTGCATGAAACTGTGCTGCGCGTCGGTGCCGGGTTCGCCGAACACCACCGGGCAGGTGGACCGGCGGACCGGCCTGCCGTCCAGCGTCACCGACTTGCCGTTGCTCTCCATTTCCAGCTGCTGGAGATAGGCGGGGAAGCGGCGCAGACGGTCGTCATAGGCCAGCACGCAGCGATTGCGATGTCCCATAACAGTGCTGTGCCATACTTCCAGCAGCGCCAGCAGCACCGGCAGGTTGGCGGCGAAATCGGCATCGCGGAAATGCTGGTCCATCGCCCAGCCGCCATCCAGCATGGCCTGGAACGAGTCCCACCCGGCCGCCAGCGCCACCGACAGCCCGACCGGCGACCACAGCGAGAAACGCCCGCCCACCCAGTCGCGAAAGCCGAACACCCGCGCCGGTTCGATGCCGAACGCGGCCACCGCCGCCAGGTTGGTCGACAGCGCGGCGAAATGCGCAGCCACCGCCGGCTCGCCCAGCGCCCGCGCCACCCAGGCGCGGGCGGCGCGGGCGTTCTCCATGGTCTCCAGCGTGGTGAAGGTCTTGGACGCCACCAGCACCAGCGTGCGGGCCGGGTCCAGTTCGCGCGCCAGGGCGGCGAAACCGTGCCCGTCCACGTTGGACAGGAACCGCGCCCGCAGCTTTGCCCCGTGCGCCAGGGTCAGCGCCTCGGCGGCCATGCGCGGACCGAGATCCGAGCCGCCGATGCCGATATTGAGCACCGTGTCGAACCGCTCGCCGGTGGCGCCGCGCAGCGTGCCGTCATGCACGCGGCCGACGAAATCGCGCATCCTGTCCCGCTCGGCGGCGGCGAGCACGCTGGCATCGTCGGTGCCGCCGGGCAGCACGGCGCGCAGCCCGGCCCCGGCCGGGGCGCGCAGCGCCATGTGCATGGCGGCGCGGCCTTCGGTGACGTTCACCGCCGCGCCGGCGAACAGGCGGCGGCGGAACTCTTTCACCCCGGCCTCGTGGGCCAGATCGAGCAGCGCCACCAGCGCCTCGCCGTCGATCGAGGTCTTCGACAGGTCGATCGTCAGGTCATCGAGGCTGGCGGTGAAACGCCGCGCCCGCTCGGGGTCGGCGGCGAACAGCGGCCGGATGGCGGCGGCATCCGGACGGGCCGCGAGGGCGGCGAGGCGCAGCCAGGCCTCGTCGAGAATGGAGGTATTTTGCATGCCGCCATTCTAGCGCAGCCGCCCCGCCAGCGCAGCAGCGGCGAGAACCAAAACGAGTGAAGGTTTTTTGGTTCTTTTTTTCAAAAAAGAACAAAGGAAGGGTTCTTTTTGAAAAAAGAAGCAAAAACTTTTTTATTCTTCAGGGCTGGCCGGGGATCAGAAGATCGAGTCCCAGAACGACTCCTGGCGGCGCTGGATGATCGGCGTGTCGCCGATGGTCGGGCTCTGACCGAGCGCCGCATTCTCGCGCAGGCGCTGGGATTCCCGCTGTGCGTCCAGCACCACCGTCTTGTCCGGCGGAGTCCGCCAGAACATCAGCTGGTCGGCGAAGCTGCGGTCGGACTGCTCCATCGCCGCATCGGCATCGACCCGCCGGCGGATATCCGCCGGGGCGGCCGGTCCGGCGGCGGACAGCAGCGCCTGCTGGCCGCCGCTGAGATCGGCATCGCCGCCGCCCAGCACCGTCTGCGGGGCCAGGGCCGCCTCCGCCCCCTGGCGAGGCGACTGCTCCTGCGGCCGCGTCGCCCCCGGGCGGGGCGGCCGCAGCGTGTAGTCGGGCGGCATAGACAGCGGCGCGCGGGTGGTGACCTGGAATTCGTCGGGCGCATCCCGGGTCAGGCCGAAAGTGCGGGAGATGTCGTCGCCGCTGCCGCAGGCGGCAAGCGCCAGCGGCAACAGAGCGGCGGCGGCGAGAAGCATACGGGACGGATTCATGACGACTCTCTTAGCCGCCGTCCCGCGCGCGGGCAAGGCGGTCCGGTTGCGGTGGGTCGGGCGCCGGCTTGCGCGTCAGCATACCATCGAGCACCAGCGCGCCCACCCCGCAGACGATCGCGGCATCGGCCACGTTGAATACATACCATGACCAGCCCCAGGCATGGGCATGGATGAAATCGACCACATTGCCCAGCGCGCCGCCGGCCACCGCCCCGAGCGCCGCCGCCACCAGCGCCCGCTGCGAGCGCCACAGCCACACCGCCAGGGCGGCCACCACCGCCAGCGCCACCAGGGTCAGCAGCACCGGCGCCAGCCTGTCCCCTCCGTTCAGCAGGCCGAAGGTGATGCCGCGATTCTCCACCCAGGTCAGATTCAGCACCGGCAGCAGCCGGACGCTGCCGAGCTGCGGCAGCTTCAGCCCGTACAAAACCCACGCCTTGCTGGCCTGGTCGGCGGCGAGCACCAGCAGGACAGCGGCGAGGCCGGCGAGGCGGCTCATGCCCGGCACACCCGGCCGGATTCGACCGCATCGGCGCAGCGGCGGCAGAGCGCCCTGTGTCTGGGGTGCTCGCCCACCTCGGGCAGCACCTTCCAGCAGCGGGCGCATTTTTCGCCGCCGGCCCGCTCGATCCTGACCGCCGGACCGGAGCCGGCAGCCGCCCCGGCGCGATCACCGAACCGAACCTGCGAGACGATGGCGATTTCGGCCCATTCCGAACAGTCCAGCAGGCGCCGGTCTTCCTGGAGGTCGAGCGTGACCTTCATTTCCAGCGACGAGCCGAAGCCGTCTTCCCGGCGGGCCAGTTCGGCCGCGCCGGTGATAGCGCGCCGCAGCTCGCGGATCTCCGCCCAGCGCAGCGCCAGCGCCTCGTCCTGCCAGCGCGCCGGAATGTCGGGGAAATCCTGCAGATGCACGCTGGTCTCCACGCCGAACCGGGCGACCCAGGCTTCCTCGGCGGTAAACACCAGCACCGGCGCGAGCCAGGCGGCCAGGCAGCGGTGCAGATGGTCGAGCACGGTGCGGGCGGCGCGGCGGCGCAGCGTGTCCGGCCGGTCGCAGTAAATCGAGTCCTTGCGGATGTCGAAGTAGAAAGCGCTGAGGTCGGCGGCGCAGAACGCATGAAGGGCCGGATACACGCCGGACCAGTCATAGGTCTGCACACCATACCGCACCAGGGCATCGAGTTCCGACAGCCGGTGCAGCACCCAGCGTTCCAGTTCGGGCATTTCGGCTTCCGGCACATGCTCGGCCGGGGTGAACCCGGCCAGGCTGCCGAGCAGCCAGCGCAGCGTGTTGCGCAACCGCCGGTACAGCTCGGCCTGCTGCTTGAGGATTTCCGGGCCGATGCGCAGATCCTCGGCGGTGTCGGACATCATCACCCACAGGCGCAGGATGTCGGCGCCGTATTTGTCGCACACTTCCTGCGGGGCGATCACGTTGCCCAGCGATTTCGACATCTTGCGGCCCTGCTCGTCGAGCACGAAGCCGTGCGTCAGCACCGCCTTGAACGGCGCCCGCCCGCGCGTGCCGACCGATTCCAGCAGCGAGGAATGGAACCAGCCGCGGTGCTGATCGGACCCTTCAAGGTAAAGATCCGCCGGCCAGGGCAGATGCCGGTCTTCGAGGGTAAAGGCATGGGTCGAGCCGGACTCGAACCACACATCGACAATATCCTTCACCTGCTCATAGTCCGCCGGGTCGCGGCCGGGGCCGAGGAAACGTTCGGGCGGCGAGGCATACCAGGCATCGGCGCCTTCCTCGCGGAAGATATCGACGATGCGGGCGACCACGGCGGGGTCGCGCAGCGGCTGCCCGGTCTGCTTTTCCACGAACACGGCGATGGGCACCCCCCAGGCGCGCTGGCGGCTGATGCACCAGTCCGGCCTGGCGGCGATCATGCTGGCCAGCCGGGTGCGGCCTTTTTCCGGGATGAAATCGGTGTCGGCGATGGCGGCAAGGGCCTTCTCGCGGATGCGGCCCTCGCCGTCCATGCGGATGAACCATTGCGGCGTGGCGCGGAAGATCAGCGGCGCCCTGGAGCGCCAGGAATGCGGGTAGGAATGCACCAGTTTGCCGCGCGCCAGCAGGCCGCCGGCCTCGGTCAGCGCGGCGCAGACCGGATCGGCGGCCTTATAGACATGCAGGCCGGCAAACAGCGGCACCCACGGGTTGAAGGTGCCGTCATCGCCCACGGTCTCGGGCACCTCGATGCCGTGTTGCCGGCCAAGGATAAAATCGTCTTCCCCGTGGCCGGGGGCGATATGGACAAAACCGGTGCCGACCTCGGTGGTGACGAAATCGGCCACGTACACGGGCACGTCGTAGTCGTAGCCGTGCCCGCGCAGCGGATGGGCGCAGCGCGTATGGGCAAGATCGGCGCCGGTCAGCACATGCAGCACATGGTGGGTTTCCACGCCCACTGCCGCGCAGAATTGCGGCAGCAGCGCCAGCGCCACGAGCAGTTTTTCGCCGGCGCGGGCGAGCGAGTCTACGCGCACGGAATCAACCCGCACCACCGCGTAGTCGATCTCCGCCCCGCAGGCGACGGCCCGGTTACCCGGCATGGTCCAGGGCGTGGTGGTCCAGATCACCACCGACGACCCGAGTATGTCGTCACCGGCTTTGTACGGAGCGTCGCCGACAACGCTGATTATCGGAAACCGGACGAAAATCGTCGTGCTGGTATGGTCGTGATATTCGATCTCCGCCTCGGCCAGCGCGGTTTTTTCCACCGGCGACCACATCACCGGCCGCAGCCCGCGGAACAGCTCCCCGTTCAGCAGGAATTTGCCGATTTCATTGGCAATCGCCGCTTCGGAGGGAAAATCCATGGTGGCGTAACGCTCGGCCCAGGCGCCCTGCACGCCGAGCCGACGGAATTCGGTTTGCTGCACATCCATCCAGTGGGCGGCATAGGCGCGGCATTCGGCGCGGAACTGCAATACCGGCACCGCATCCTTGTCGCGGTGCTGGCTGCGGTACTGTTCCTCGATCTTCCATTCGATCGGCAGGCCGTGACAGTCCCAGCCGGGAATATACAGCGCGTCATAGCCGCCCATCTGGGCGGCGCGGTTGATCACATCCTTGAGAATCTTGTTCAGCGCCGTGCCGATATGGATGTTGCCGTTGGCATAGGGCGGCCCGTCATGGAGGATGAACTTCTCGCGACCGTGCGACGCCTCGCGCAGGCGGTGCCAGATGCCCATGCGCTGCCAGCGGTCCAGCAGGGCCGGCTCCTTCTTCGGCAGGTCGCCGCGCATGGGGAACGGGGTGGCGGGCAGGAAGACGGTGTCGCGGTAGTCCTGGTTATCGCTCATCACTATCTCGGGCGGCGATGGCCGCATGGGGGGATGGGGAGCGGTTGGGGCGCTGCCCCAAACCCCACGTCGCGCGGAGCGCGCCTTCGGCATGACAGGCTTCGCCTCCTGGACCTCCACCAGGGGCAAGCCCCTGGACCCCTTTCTTAAAGAATGGGTTCCAAGGGACCACTGTCCCTTGGTGGGGGTCCAGGGGGCAAAGCCCCCTGGCCTTGCTTACGTAACTCAGCACGTGCTGGTTTTGTCAAAGATACCGCGCGCCTCGGCCGCGTCGGCGGCGATCTGGGCCCGCAGCGCCTCCAGCCCGGCAAATTTCCGCTCGGGGCGCAGGAAGGTATGCAGCGCCACTTCCAGTTCCGCGCCGTACAGATCGCCCTCGAAGTCGAACAGGTTAACCTCCAGCCGGGTTTCCGGCCCGGCATTCACGGTCGGGCGGCGGCCGATATTGGCCACCCCGCACAGGCGTCGCCCGTCCGGCAGGCGGACGGTCACGGCATAGACGCCGCGCGCCGGCTCCAGGTGGCGGCCGAGCGCCAGGTTGGCGGTGGGAAAGCCGAGGCTGCGTCCGCGAGCGTCGCCATGCGCCACGATGCCGCGGACCGCCCAGGGCCGGCCGAGTTTCATCGTCGCGCGTTCCGGGTAGCCGTCCTGCAAGGCGCGGCGGATGCGGCTTGACGAGATCGGCCCGGAATCGTCGGACAGCGGCGGCACCACGGTGAGCCCGATACCCAGCGCCTCGGCACGGCCGGCCAGGAAAGCGGTGTCGCCATGGCGGCGGTGGCCGAAGGCGAAGTCGGGGCCGCAGACCAGGTGGCGGGCGCCGATGCCGCCATACAGCACGTCGGTGACGAACGCCTCGGCGGTGATGTCGCTGAACGCCGCATCGAACGGAAACTGGTAGACGATCTTCACCCCGAGGGCCGCCAGCGCGTCGTTGCGTGCCGGCGGCAAAGTGAGGCGGAAGGGCGGGTCGTCCGGGCGAAAGAACTCGCGCGGATGCGGCTCGAAGGTCAGCACCGCCAGCGGCGCGTCCGGCCGGGCGCCGTGCGCGGCCCGCAGCACATGGGCATGGCCCAGATGCACGCCGTCGAAATTGCCGAGCGCCACCGCCGCCCCGCGCGCCGCCTCCGGCAGGCCGCTCCAGCCATCGAAGATGCGCATCAGCCGCGGGTCGGCACCAGCACGGTCGCCTCGCCCTCGATGACGGTCCGGCCGGCGACGGTGCAGACCGTTTTCAGTTTGGCGCGCTTCTTCTCGACGGCGATCTCGGTGACCTCGACGGTGGCGGTGACGGTGTCGCCGATTTTCACCGGGGCGCGGAAATGAAGGGTCTGGCCCATGTAGATGGTGCCCGGCCCCGGCAACTGGGTGCCCAGCACGGCGCTGATCAGCCCGGCGCTGAGCATGCCATGCGCCACCCGCTCCTTGAACGGGCCGACGGCGGCGAACTCGGCGTTGAGATGCGTCGGGTTGGTGTCGGTGCTGACGGCCGCGTAGAGCAGGATGTCGGCCTCGGTGATGGTTTTTCCCGTGCTGGCGGTCATGCCGACCTGCAGCTCGTCCAGATAGACGGTCATCGGGTGCCCTCCGTTCCTGGCCGGATTTGTCGGCTGAACCGGCGGCGGCGTCCAGAGTGTTCGTGCGGGGATGGCGGGTCGCCAAGGCGCGCGGCCTGGCCGCGAGAGACTTCACAAGGCCCTGAACACCGCCATGCATCCGCGCTATCAATCCGTCACTGCCGTGTGGCGCCCGGGGTTGAATTCGCCGTTGTCGCCGATCGGCAGAAGTCATGCTGGCCTGTTAAGTTACAAGAATTTTCGCTTGGTTCCGTGCAACAACCCTGGTGGGATACGGCCATGAAGAACCTCAACAGAATGCTCCCTCGGCTGCCAGTCCTTTTGCTGTGCCTCGTGTGCGGTCCGCTGCATGCCCAGGATGTGACAGCGCCGCAGAATCGCGACTTGCTGAACGGATTCACCTACACCCAGGACAGGCTTTTTGTATCGCACTCGCAAGGAAGCCAGGTGGCGAACATCCATATATATGGGTGGGGCGCCTTGTGGCCATTCAGCGAGGGCCAGGCCGGGGAATACGACAGCGGTTCGTCGATTGAACAGCGTATCCGGCAGGCGACGGCGGATGGCCAGCAGGTTGTGCTGACCTGCGCAACCGCTCCCTCGATATACCGGGCATCGGGCCGGCCCTGGAATATGGAAGAGCGGGTCAAAGACGACATGGAAGACCGGTATGCCACAAGGTGCGCCGAGGCGGTTCAACGCTGGCCGCAGATCGGCCGTGTTCAGGTCTGGAATGAGTTCAAGGGCTACTGGGACACGAAAAATAACCGCTGGGGCTACGAAAACTATACGCGCTTTTATAACAAGGTCTACGCTGCCGTCAAGGCAGTGCGGCATAATGTGTTGGTCGGCGGCGGCTATATTGTTTTAACTCCAAGATTTCCTGGGTACGCCAAGGACTATAACGGGGTTTTTGTCGAGCCCAGGTCCATGGCCGCCCTTCAGTACTGGATAACGCATGCGCACGGCTATGACGCGGTTTGCCTCGACGGAAAATTCGCGCCCGAGGATTTTCTTAAGCTTTCGGCGTTTTTCCGGCAGTTGACGGGGGGGCGGCCGGTTTGGTGGTCGGAGTATTATGGCAGGAACGGCGTCGACGATATGCGCGCGGCGAGAATGCTGTTCGCAAAAGACCATCACCCGGGGGACATGGCGCTGTGGTGGGATGCTACGGCGCTTCCCTGGTAGGGTGATGACACCGGAACGGCAGACCCCGCCGCCGTGGCGCGTTCGGTCTGCCGGCGGTGCCAGTGTGGCCGCGCGGCCGGGCGGGGCGGGGCGGCAGAGCGCGGCGCGCGGGAGTGTCATTCGAACCGGTCCAACCGGTGCGGTAAATCCAGGCCCGCCCCGTTCGTCGCGGAAAACCGCCGGCACAGGCTTCGGAAGGAAAAATCATGCCGAACGACACCCCTGCCACATCCGCCACGCCGCCGCTGATGAGCGTGCCGGCGCTCTGGCCCATGACCATGGCCATGGAAGCGATCGGAGAAGGCGCCGAACTCTATGCCCGGAACCTGAAATTCATCGCCGAGGAGATCAAAATCCACGAAAAGCTGCGCCCGGCCCTGGCGACGCCTAACCGGGTACGCATCGACCTGCGAAGCATGGCGCTGCGCGACTACGGCACGCCGGGCGGGATGCCGACGCTGGTCGTGGCCCCCTATGCCGGTCATACGGCCATGATCGCCGATTACCATGACGGCCAGAGCCTGGTGCAGACGCTGCTGACCAACGGCATGCCTCATGTGGCGCTGACCGACTGGAAATCGGCCACCGAGGACATGAAGGATCTGGAGATCGACAACTACCTCGCCGACCTTCTCGTGGCGGTCGACGATCTTGGCGGGCGGGTCAATCTTGTCGGGCTGTGTCAGGGCGGCTGGATCTCGGCCATGATCGCCGCCCGGTTCCCCGGGAAGGTCAACGCGCTGGTGCTCGCCGGCGCGCCGATCGACACCGACGCCGGCGACGGGCCGGTCAAGCGCATGGCCCACGAAACGCCGATCACGTTCTACGAGGAACTGGTGGCGGCCGGCGGCGGGCTGATGAGGGGCAAGCTCATGCTGCGGGGCTGGAAGAACATGCACCCCGAACAGCATTATATTCACGACCATATCGACCTGTACGAGCATATCGACGACCCCGCCTACCTGGCCAAGACGGAAACGTTCGAAAGCTGGTACGAACACCCGATCGACCTGCCGGGACGCTGGTACCTCCAGGCGATCACCCAGCTTTTCAAGGAGAACCGGCTCGCCCACGGCAGTTTCGTCGGGCTGGGACGCCGGCTCGATCTGCGCGATATCACCTGCCCGGCCTATCTGCTGGGCGGCGCCGCCGACGATATCACCACGCCGGAACAGGTGCTGGATGCGGCCAAGTATATCGGCACGCCGAAGGATCGCATCGTGCAGAAGGTCGTGCCGGGCGGCCATATCGGCCTGTTCATGGGCGGCAGAACCCTGAAGGAGCACTGGCCGGAGATCGCCCGGTGGATTGCCGCCGGTTCACCGGCGGCCTGACAGGAATCGTTGCCTGCAAACAGCGTAGCAGGGGTCCGGTTCGCCCGAGGCGCGGACGCCTCCGTCAGGAGCGGAACAGCCGGGCGCCGGTCGCGCCTTTCCACCCTTCCCGATATGCTGCGCGGATGCGTCCACTCGCTTTGCTCGCCCCTCTCCTGCTTGCCGCCTGCGCCACGACAGGCGCGCCGGCGCCCGGCGCGTGCGGCTTCGTCGCGCGCAGCACGCTGCCGATCACCCGGATCGGCCCGTTCGCGGCCGTCGACTCGACGATCGACGGCGCACCCGCACGGCTGCTGGTGGATACCGGCGATACCGCGCTGACCGTGCTGTCCGCCGCCGCCGCGCAGCGCAGCGGCGTGGCGCTCGATCCGCACCGAACCCTGCGCACCAGCGGCATCGGCGGCGCCGCCACCTACCCGACCGGCCGCATCGGGCGGCTGATGCTGGGCAACATCGCGGTCGCGCCGGCGGTGGTCACCGTGATGCCGGCGGTGCCGCTGGCGGACGGCAATATCGGCATGGACATCCTGAGCGATGTCGATCTCGACCTCGACCTGCCGGCGGGACGCATCACCCTGCATCGCGGCCGGCTGTGCCCGGGCGCCGGACCGCCCTGGGACACGCCGGCGACCGAGCTGCACACCGCGGCCCGCACCTGGCGGCGGCTGCCTGCCTCCGCCCCGCCCAGCGAGCTGCTGCTGGAAATGGAGCTGAACGGCGTGCCGGCGCTGGCCCTGCTCGATACCGGCGCCGGGCACACCGTGGTGGCGGGCGCTTTCGCCGCCCGGCTCGGGGTGACCGACGCGGCGCTGGCTGCCGGCCCGGCGCTGCCGCTGCCGGGTCTTTCGCCGCAGGCCGGGCGGGGGTGGCTGTGGCGGTTCCGCGAGGCGCGGATCGGCACGGAGCGGTTCACCGCGCCGGTGATGGTGGTGGCAGACCTGCACAACCCGGGCTACGACGTGGTGCTCGGCATGGACTACCTGACCCGCCACCGGGTGTGGCTGTCCTATGGCGCGCGGCGGATTTTCGTGGCCGTGCGGGGGACGCCGCCGGCCGGGCATCCGGCGCCGTGATCCGGCGCGGGTTGGGCGCAGGGGCGGCGCTCTGCTAGAGCCTGTCCGTAACGACCGAGGGGACCAGACGGGTGGGACAGACGGAACGCATCGCGACCGGCAGCATCGCGGTCAGCCTGGTCGTTTTCGGGCTGAAGCTGGTGGCATGGCGGACCACCGGCAGCGCGGCCTTGTTCTCGGATGCGGCCGAATCGGTGGTCAACGTGGCCGCCGCCCTGATTGCCTTCTTCGCCCTGCGGTTCTCGGCCAAGCCGGCCGACGCCAACCACCCGTACGGCCACCACAAGGTGGAGTTCCTCTCGGCGGTGACCGAGGGCGTGATGATCGTGGCGGCGGCGCTGGAGATCCTGCGGGAAGCCTGGCAGGCCTATATCCATCCCGCCGCGATCGAAATGCCGCTGCTCGGCATGGCGCTGAACGGGGTGGCGACGCTGCTCAATCTGGGCTGGGCGCTGCTGCTGATCCGCACCGGGCAACGGGTGCGCTCGCCGGCGCTGATCGGCGATGGCCGTCACCTGATGGCCGATGTGGTGACGTCGAGCGGGATTCTGCTGGGCGTGGGCATGGTGGTGCTGACCGGCGTCGGCAGGCTCGATCCGCTGCTGGCGGCGGCGACCGCCGTGTACATCCTCGGCTCCGGTGCTTTCCTGATCCGCGATTCGGTGGGCGGGCTGATGGATGCCGCCCCGGCGCTGGAGGTGGTGGAGCGCGTTCGGCAGCTGGTGGCCGAGAATGCCGCGGGCGCCATCGAGGCGCACGATCTGCGCATGCGCCATGCCGGTCCGACCACCTTCCTGGAGTTCCATCTGGTGGTGCCGGGCCGCATGACGGTGGATGATGCGCATGTGATCTGCGACCGGGTGGAGGCGGCGCTGAAGGAAGCGATGCAAGGCATGCTGATCACCATTCATGTGGAGCCGGAGAGCAAGGCCAAGCATCACGGCGTGCTGGTGCTGTGATGAACGTAAGGAAAGCAAGGCCAGGCCGCTGCCCCGGACCCGCCCTGTGCGCGGAGCGCGCCTTCGGCGCCCTGTGCGCGGAGCGCGCCTTCGGCGCCCTGTGCGCGGAGCGCGCCTTCGGCGCCCTGTGCGCGGAGCGCGCCTTCGGCGCCCTGCGCGCGGAGCGCGCCTTCGGCGCGACGGGACAGGGATCCCCTTGACCCCATTACTAAGGGTCCAGGGGCCTCGCCCATGGTGGAGGTCCAGGAGGCAAAGCCCCCCGGTAGGATCGGGCCGCGAAGCGGACCGATGGGCAACGCCCCGGCTGGCGCTCGCGCTGTTGCTGGCCAGCCTCATCCCAGTCACCCCGGCCAGCGCGGCGCGCGTGGTGTCGCTGAACCTCTGCACCGATGAGTTCCTGTTGCTGCTGGCGCCGGAGCAGGCGGTCGCGGTGAGCGTGCTGGCGACCGACCCGTCGCTGTCGGTGGTGGCCGCGGCGGCGCGGCGCGTGCCGGGCGTGCAGGTGGATGCCGAAGCCGTGCTGGACCTGCACCCCGACCTGGTGCTGGCCGGCCTGTACGGGGCACGGACCACGCTGCCGCTGCTGGAACGGCGCGGCGTGCGGGTCGAGCGGCTGGGGATGCCGCAGGATTTCGCCGCCATCCGCGCCGAGACGCGCCGGGCCGCGGCGCTGCTGGGCGAGCCGGCACGCGGCGAGGCGCTGCTGGCGGAGATGCAGGCCCGGCTGGACTCGGTTCCCCCCGGCTCCGGCCGTCGCGCCATGATGGTGCAGGCGCGCGGCTACGTGGCGGGGCCGGAATCGCTGGCCGATGCGGTGCTGCGTGCCGCCGGCTTTGCCGTCGCGGGGAATGGCGGGCGGCCGGGCCTGGAGGCGCTGGCGATGCATCCGCCCGACCTGCTGGTGACCACAACGGCGCCGGATTTTCCCTCGATGGCCACCGACCTGCTGCGCCACCCTGCCCTCGCCCGCATCCCGCGGCGGGAGGTGTCCCCGGCGCTGCTGCTCTGCGGCGGCCCGTGGACCGCCGGGGCGGTGACGGCGCTGGCGCGATGACGCGCGGCCTGGCGCTGGCAGTGGCGGTCCTGCTGGGTGTCTCGCTGCTGACCGGACCGGCCGGGCTGGGCCTGCCGGACCCGTTTCTGCTGGAGCAGATCCGCCTGCCGCGGGCGGCCCTGGCAGCGCTGGTGGGCGGGGGACTCGGGCTGTCCGGGGCGGTGCTGCAGGGGGCGTTGCGCAACCCGCTGGCCGATCCCGGGCTGCTGGGCATCGGCGGATGCGCCGGGCTGGGCGCCGTGCTGGCGTTTTACTGGGGCGTTTCCGCCGCCTTTGCGCCGGCGCTGCCGCTGGCCGGACTCGCCGGGGCGGCGCTGGGATGCGTGTTCCTGCTGGGCTTCGCCGGGCGGGCGGCCAGCGGGCCGTCGCTGATCCTGGCGGGTGTGGCGCTGTCGGCGCTGGCGGCGGCACTGCTGGCCCTGGCGCTGACGCTGGCGCCCAACCCGTTCGCCCTGGCCGAAATCACGTTCTGGCTGATGGGCGGGCTGGAAGACCGCACGCTGACCCATTTGCTGCTCGCCGCCGGCCCGATCGTGCTGGGCTGCGCGGTGCTGCTGCGGCTGGGGCGCGGGCTCGACGGCCTGGCGCTGGGCGAGGAGGTGGCGGCCAGCCTGGGCGTGCCGGTGGCGCGCACGCTGCGCCTGGCGGCGGCGGGCGTGGCGTTGTCGGTGGGGGCCGGGGCGGCGGTGGCCGGCGGAATCGGGTTCGTCGGGCTGGTGGTGCCGCATCTGCTGCGGCCGGCGGTGGGGCAACGCCCGTCGGCGCTGCTGGCGCCCGCGCTGCTCGGCGGGGCGGCGCTGCTGCTGGCGGCCGACCTGCTGGCGCGGCTGGCGCCCATGCTGCTGCCGCTGCATGAGGAACCGCGGCTGGGCGTGCTGACGGCGCTGCTCGGCGCGCCCTTCCTGGTGCGCATCGCGCGGCGTGTGGCGCCCGGGGGCGGCGGATGATCGCGCTGCGGGCGGCGCGCGTCCGGCTGTCCGGCCGCGTCGTGCTCACCGGCATCGACTTCACCGCCCGGGCGGGCGAAATGGTGGCGCTGTGCGGGCCGAACGGCGCCGGAAAATCCACCCTGCTGCGGGCCCTGGCCGGGCTGCTGCCCGAGGGGCGGGCGCCGGACCCCCGCCATGTCGCCTACCTGCCGCAGGGCGCCCGCTGCGCCTGGGGCATGACGGTGGCGGAGGTGGCGGCGCTGGGCCGCATTCCGCACCGCGACACCGACCCGGCCCCGGTGGAGCGCGCCCTGCGCGCCTGCGGCCTGGAAGGCTTGCGGGACTCGCGGGTGGACCGCATTTCAGGCGGGCAGGCGCGGCGGGCCATGCTGGCCCGTGTCCTGGCGACGGAGCCGCGGATAGTGCTGCTCGACGAGCCCACCGCCGACCTCGACCCCGCGGCGTCGCACGAGATCATGGCGCTGCTGCGCGCCACCGCCCGGCAGGGCGGCTGCGTGCTGGCGGTGCTGCATGCGCTCGACCTGGCGGTGCGCTATGCGGACCGGCTGGTGGTGCTGGCGGGCGGGCGGATCGTCGCGGACGCGGCGCCCGCCGAGGCGCTGCCGGCGGCGGCGGCGGCGTTCGGGCTGCCCTGGGGCATCGACGCCACGCCGCGGCTGCTGCCGCCCGGGCCGACCCGGGCGACGTGACCCGCCGCGGCCGGAACCGCCTGCTGGTCCGGGCGCTCGGCGCCTCGGCGGCGCTGCATCTGCTGGCCGCCGGCAGCGCGCTGGAATGGCCTCGGCTGTGGCGGCGCCCGCCGCCGCCGGTGCCCGATCAGGAAGCCAGCGTCGATGTGGTGATGGGCGCCAGCGCCGAGACCAACGGCACCGCCGCCGCGGTGCCGCCGCCGACGCCCACGCCACAACAAACCGACCCGGCCGCCACGCCGCCGCCGTCGGCCGAGGCGGCGGAATCGCCGGCGGTCCAGGCCGCGCCGCCACCCGCCGCGCCCATGCGGCCGGAGGCCTCGGCCTGGCAGACCAGTGCGATATTCGGCGACGGCATGGTCGGTGCGGCGGAAATCGTCGGCGAGCGGCTGCGGCCGGCGCAAGGAAACCGGGGCAACCTCCCGCCCGGCTATCCGGCGCTATCGGCACGGCTCGGCGAACAAGGTACGGTGGTACTGCGCATGTCGATCGGCGCGGACGGGTTTGTCACGTCGGTGGAGGTGCAGCAGAGTTCCGGCTATCCGCGGCTCGACGAGGCCGCGCAGGCGGCGCTGGCGAAATGGCGTTTCGCGCCGGCGATGAAGAACGGCCTGCCGGTGGAGTCGGCGCAGAACCTGCCGGTGCGCTTCCGGCTGAACTGAAACGGGGAATCAGACGATGGTGCGGATCAACCGGGTGACAACCCGTGGCGGCGACGGCGGCGAGACGTCGCTGGGCGACGGCACACGGGTACCCAAAGACGTGCTGCGCATCGAGGCAATGGGCGCAGTGGACGAAGCCAATGCGGTGCTCGGCGTGCTGCGCCTGCAGCTGGGGGGCGATGCCGAGGCGGATGCCATGCTGGGGCGCCTCCAGAACGATCTGTTCGATGTCGGCGCCGATCTGTGCGTGCCCGGCGAGGCCGGCGCGCGGCTGCGGCTGACCGAGGCGCCGGTGCTGCGGCTGGAAGCGGAAATCGCCGCCATGACGTCCGTGCTGCCGGAGCTGACCAGCTTCGTGCTGCCGGGCGGCTCGGCCGGGGCGGCGCAGGCACATGTGGCGCGCACCGTGCTGCGACGGGCCGAACGGCGCGTGGTGGCGCTGGCCCGGGCGGAGCCGCTGAACCCGCTGCTGGTGCGGTTCCTGAACCGCGCGTCGGATCATCTGTTCGCGCTGGCGCGCCGGTTGAACGCAGCTTCGGCGGGAGATGTGCTCTGGGTGCCTGGAGCGGGAAGATAGCGGGGCACAGCCGGGGCGCGGCCCATCGGTCCGCTTCGCGGCCCGATCCCGCCAGGAGGCGTCGCCTCCTGGACCTCCACCAGGGGCCTGGCCCCTGGACCCCTTACGTCGGGAACGCCTTGGTCAGTGCGTCCAGTTGTCGGTCCGGCCGAAGCGGAAATTGTCGGCATAGGCCTTGGGACGAATCCGCCGCGTCCGGGGGAGTTCGACATCATACGAAAGGCCGCGCTTTTCGGCGAAGGCCACCGCCTCCTCCCGGCTGTCGAAGCGCAGATGCACCTGGGACTCGGTGTCGGCACCGCCGGACCAGCCCATCAGCGGGTCGGCCCGGCGCGGCCCGGCGGGCACGAACTCCAGCACCCATGTGTCGGTGCCGGCCATGCCCGACTGCATGGCCGCCTTCGGCTGCCGGTAAATGCGGGCCCGGTTGCTCATTGCCTGGCCCGGTCAATCGCCGCCTGCACATTGTCATAGGCTTTGTCGAAAGCCCGGCGCGCATCGGCAAGACCCGTCTGCATCGCCGTCCATGCGTCGCTGCCGGCCTGCTGCAACTTGGCCAGCCGCGCATGCGCCGCATCGGCATATGATTGCAGCGCCGCGATCGCCTGGTCGATGGCGGAACGCCGTTCGGCGGCAACGGTCGTCTCCGCCGTCTTCAGCGCGGCGATCGCCTGTTGCCAATAGAGTTCCTCGGCCCGGTCACGAGCCTGCAGCACCGCGGTGCGAAGCGATGCCGCCGTCGTGCTGGTGGCGAGATAGGCATCGAGATCGCGCTCGAATTCGCCCCATTTCGCATCCAGGGCGGCGCGCGCCTGGGCAACCTCCGCCTCGGTCCTCTGCCGGGCGTCGCTGGCGAGGCCCTCGATCGTGGTGGCGAAGGCGTCCCGGCTCGCCCGCAGCTTCCGCAGGACGTCATCGGCCTGCTTGCGGGCTTCGCTGGTGAGCGTGCGCGTCGCCACATCCAGCGTGGTGATGGCGGCGTCGATTTCGGACAGCCTGGCCTGCGCCCATGCGACCGTCGGGTTGGCGCCGCCCTGGTCGGGCGGCGCCTGGACGAGCAGGAGCGCAGCGGGCCGGGCAGGCGGGAAGACGGCCGGCGGGAACGCCGCGGCGATCCCGGGCAGAATGAGCAGGGCAAGGCCAGCGGCCAGGACGAGCAGGCGCGACACCGATACCTCCTGTTGGCAATACGACCCGGGTTCTAGTGGCTTGGCGCAAGGATTACGACTCTTTGCCGGCGCGCCGCGGGCTACGCCCCGGCTGCCGCGCTCCGGACCGGCCCCCGGTGACGCCGCATCAACGGCAGCAGCAGCAGCGCCCCTAGGGTCGCCACCATCATCAGCCGGTAATCGTCGTTATACGCGATGATCTGGGCCTGGCGATGGATGGCCGCATCCAGCAGGGCGGCCCCTCCGGCACTCGCGGGGTTGTAAAAATGCCCGGCCGCACCGCTCTGCAACAGGTGGTTGAAAGGCGTCACGTAGGCGGCGAGGTCGGCATGCGCGGCCTGGGTGAACTGGGCCAGCGAAAACGCCGTCACGGATATGCCGATGGCCGCGCCGGTATTGCGGAACAGGCTGAGCAACGCCGTGCCGTCGCCGCGCAGCTGCGGCGCCAGCGTGGTGAAGGCCGTGACCGACAGCGGGTTGAAGACGATGCCGATGGCAAACCCTTGAATAAGGATGGTCACCAGCAGCCGGCGTTCGGATATGTCCGGGGTCCACAGGCTCATGTCGTACAGCGTCCAGGACAGCAGCAGCAGCCCGGCCGCCATCAGCTTGCGCTGGTCGATGCGCCCGCCGATGCGCCCGGCCAGCACCATCGCCGCCATGGTGCCGATGCCGCGCGGCGCCATCGCCAGGCCCGTGGTCTCGACCGGGTAGCCGGCGAGGTTCTGCAGATACGGCGCCAGCAGGGCGGAGGTGGCCAGCAGCACCATGCCGATGGCGAACATCATCAGCAGGGCGGCGGTGAAGTTACGGTCGCGGAAGATCGCCGGCGGCAGGAACGGGTGCTCGGCGGTGAACATATGAACAACGAACAGATACAGGCCGAGCCCCGCCAGCACCGCCTCGGTCATGATCTCGCGCGAGGTGAACCAGTCCTGGTCCTGGCCGCGGTCGAGCATCAGCTGAAGCGCCCCGATACCCAGCGCCAGCACCGCGAAGCCGGTCCAGTCGAAGCGCATCGTGGCGTCGCTGTTCTCGGCCGGCATGCAGGCCAGCAGGCCGGCGATGGCCAGCAGGCCGAACGGCAGGTTCACATAGAACACCCAGCGCCAGTTGTAGAACTCGGTCAGGTAGCCGCCGAGGGTGGGGCCGAGGATGGGACCGACCATGACGCCCATCCCCCAGATCGCCATGGCGGAGGCGCGCCGCTCGACCGGGTAGATATCGAGCAGGGTGGCCTGTGACAGCGGCACCAGGGCGGCGCCGAACACGCCCTGCGCCAGGCGGAACACCACCATCTGTTCCAGCGACTGCGCCGCCCCGCACAGCATCGACGTAAGGGTGAACCCCGCCAGGCTGGCGATGAACAGGTTCTTGCGGCCGAACCGCGCGGCGAGCCAGCCGACCGGCGCGGTCATGATGGCCGAGGCGATGACATAGGACGTCAGCACCCAGGTGACCTGGTCGGCGGTGGTGGACAGGCTGCCCTGCATGTAGGGCAGCGCCACATTGGCGATGGTGGAATCGAGCGCCTGCATCAGGGTCGCCACCATGGTGCAGCCGGTGATCAGCGCCCGGTGCGGGACAGGCTGGGTCATCGGGGGGTCGCGCCTCCTCCCTCCCGCTTGTCAGGGAATCAGATCGCTCAGATGGCGGGTGTGGCCGGTATCGATATCGACGACCACGCTCATGCCCGCGCGCAGCTCGGGGTCGCCGGGATGGCGGTCGACGGTGATGCGCAGCGGGATACGCTGCACCACCTTCACCCAGTTGCCCGAGGCGTTCTGCGCCGGCAGGATGGAAAATTCCGAGGCGCTGCTGGGCGCGATGCTCTCCACCCTGCCCTGCCAGACCCGGCCGGGATAGGTATCGACGCTGATCTGCACCGGATCGCCCGGCGCGACATAGGTGAGCTCGGTTTCTTTCGGGTTCGCCTCGACCCAGACATGCTCGGTGGAAATCAGGCCGAACGCGGCGGCCGAGGCGGCCAGATAGGCGCCGGGCTGGATCGCGTCCACCTGGGTGGCGACAGCATCGAACGGCGCGCGCACCACGGTGTGATCGAGCTGCCGCTGCGCCTCCTCCATCTCGGCCTTTGCCTTCAGATATTCGGGGGTGCGGGGGATGTCGATGTCGGCGGCGCCGCCGAGGCGGGCAAGCTGCACCTCCGCCTGCACCTTCAGGCTCTCCGTCGCGGCGCGGTCGGCGGCGAGGCGGAACCGGGCGTCGTCATATTCGGCGCGGGTGACGCTGCCGCCGGTCACCAGATTGGCGTAGCGCCCGAAGCTGGCCTGGTCGGACTGCACCTGCGCCTGCTTGGCCTCGATGTCGCGCAGCATGCGCTGATAATCGCGCTTGGCCGCCTCCATCTGCAACGCCACCTGGGCAAGGCTGGCCCTGGCGCCGTCCAGCGCGATCTGGAACGGTTTCGGGTCGAGCCGGAACAGCACGTCGCCGCGGCGGACATGGGCCCCCTCGGTCACCGCCACGTCGCGGATAATGCCGGACACGTCGGTGGCCACCGACAGCTTGCCGGCACGGACATAAGCGTTGTCGATGGAGACGATGCGGCCGCCGGACAGCCAGGCAATGCCCGCCGCGGCCAGCACCGCGACGATGCCGCCCAGCATGAGCCCGCGGCGCAGCGCCAGCATGGGCCGCAGCAGGCGGATGCGCGGGCGCCGGCGCAACTTCGCTCCGACAGTGACGCGCGGCGCGGCGCCGAAACCGTCGCCGGGGATGTCGGACCCGGCGATGCCGGACATGGAAACCGGAGACATGGCGGCCTCGGCCATCAGCTGGGTTCCTGCGGTGTCGGGTGGCGCTCGCGGGCGCGCAGGCCCGCCACCACGTTGGTTTTCATGCGCGTCAGCGCGTCGGCCAGGATGGCAATTGTTTCGGGGTCAAGGCCGAGCGTCGCATTGCCAAGCATGGCCGCGCGCTCGGCATGCAGTGCGTCCAGCACCGGCTGGGACGGCGGCAGCAGGTGCAGGCGCCAGACCCGGCGGTCGCCGGGATCGCTGCGGCGCTCCACCATGCCATGCTCCTCCAGCCGGTCGATCAGGCGGGCGACGGTAATCGGCTCGACTTCCAGGATTTCGGCCAGCTCCTTCTGGGACAGGCCGGGCTGGCGATGCAGCCAGAACAGGATGACCCATTGCGCCCGGGTCAGGCCGTGACAGCGGGCGCGGCGGTCGGCCTCCAACCGCAGATGGCGGGCGAGGTCGTGGAGCAGAAAAAGGAGGTCGGGCTGATGGGTCACGCTGCGGATAATAAGCAGCGTTATCTTAAGCTGCATCACCCGCAGCCATGCGCCAGGCGGCAGACTGGTTTGCGCGCGGGCCTCCGGCCGGCGGGGAGCTCAGAACAGCGTGTCGGGCGGGCCGTCCTTGCGGCTGTAGTCCATGGCGGTGTAGGCGCCGCCCTGGTAGCGCTCCTCGACCGGATCCAAGCTGACCTTGCCGGCAAGGTCGGCAGCCCGGGAATCGGCCGAATCCTGCGGCGCCCAGCCCAGCGCCTGGCGCGCGTCGCCATCCCAGAAGCTGCGCTGGTTGGCCGACGCCCCCCAGACGACGCAGCAGCCGACGGGCCCGGCAAGCGTGGCGCGCACGCACAGGCGGGTCAGGTCGTCATAGGACAGCCAGGTGGACAGCATGCGGGCATTGACCGGCTCGGGGAAACAGGAGCCGATGCGCACCATCACGCTTTCCACCCCGTGCTTGCACCAGTACAGCCGGCCCATCAGCTCCCCGTAAGCCTTGGACAGGCCGTAATACCCGTCCGGCAGGAACGGACAGCCGGCATCCAGTGTCGCGGCGCGCTCGTGAAAGCCGATGGCATGGTTGGAGGAGGCGAACAGCACCCGCGCGGCTTCGCGCCGGGCCGCCTCGTAAATGTGATACAGGCCGCGGATATTGGCGCCGAGCACGTCCTCGAAGGGATGCTCGGTCGAAACGCCGCCGAAATGCAGGATCGTGCCGCATCCCTCGGCCAGGCGCAGGATCGCCACGCCATCGTTCAGGTCGGCGCGGGTGAAGCGGGCGCCGGCGGGCAACGGGTCGGGGAAGGGGGCAATGTCGGTCAGGCGCAGCGTCCAGCCGGCGGCGGCGAGGTTGCGGGCCAGCACACGGCCCAGCGCGCCGGAAGCGCCGGTCAGCAGCACGGGTTTGTCCGGGATCTCGGGCATGGCGTCCTCCGCCCGGGGAGCGTGATCACGGGGACCGGCGCCACCGGGCGGGCGAAGGCCGGCTGTTAAATTATATTGCAGCGGGGCCAAAAGGCGCCATATCGTTGACACTAGGACGTCTAGACCCAAGAGGCCATGGCCGTCCGATGGGGGAGCCGCGCCGCTTCGGCGGTATATGAAGGAGACGCCGTCATGTCGAGCCTGACCTTGACTGTGTTCGCTCTCGTTGCGTTGGTTGTGACGGCACTTGCGGTGCCGACGGTGCGTCCGGCGGCGGTCGCGGTGCGGGTGCGCCGCCGCCGCTGAGGCGGCGCCGGGCCTCGGTCCCCTGCACTGCGTTGGTTCAGATGGTCGTTGCAGGAAGCGCGGGTTCCGTTCCCCTCGGTCGTTGGCTTCAGGGCGGCCGGTGGGACTCCCTGAGCGGGCTTTCTCCGGGCGGACCGCCTCGCGCCGGGTGACCGTGCGGGAGGCGGGACCCAGAGAATGACCGACCCCTCCGACCTGGTGATCGCGGTGGATGTCGGCTCGACCAGCGCGCGGGCCGGGGTGTTTGACTCGGGCGGCCAGCGGCTCGGCCGGGCAGACCATGGGTTTGCGACCGTGCGCCCGCTGCCCGGCCATGCCGAGCATGGCTCGGACGACATCTGGAACGCCGTTATTGCCGCGGTGCGGGCGGCGGTGGCGGCGGCCGGGGTGCCGGCGGAGCGGGTCGCCGGGCTGGCGTTCGATGCCACCTGCTCGCTGGTGCTGCTCGATGATGCGGGCCGGCCGGTCAGCGTCTCAAGCACCGGCGAGGATCGCTGGAACGTGGTGATGTGGGCCGACCACCGCGCCATGGCCGAGGCCGCGGAGATCAGCGCCACCGGGCATCGCGTACTGGCGCATGTCGGCGGTGTGATGTCGCCGGAGATGGAACTGCCGAAGCTGCTCTGGCTGAAGCGCCATCTGCCGGCGTCCTGGGCGCGCGCCGCGCGAGCGTTCGACCTCGCGGATTTCCTGGCCTGGCGGGCGACCGGGCGGGCGGCGGTATCGGCCTGCACCGTAACCTGCAAATGGACTTATCTGAATCATGAAAAGCCGGGCTGGCAGCCGGATTTGTTCCGCCAGATCGGGCTCGAGGACCTGCCCCGGCGCGCCGGCCTGCCGGAGACCGCCGCCGATATCGGCAGCCCGGCCGGCACGCTGACGGCCCTTGCGGCGGCCGAGCTGGGGCTGACGACGCGCTGCAGGGTGGGCGTCGGCCTGATCGACGCGCATGCCGGCGGGCTGGGGCTGCTGGGCGGCGTGGCGGAAGAAGACCTCGACCGGCGCATCGCCGTCATTGCCGGCACCTCCACCTGTCACATGGCGGCCTCGCCCGGGCCGCGGCCGATTGCGGGCGTATGGGGGCCGTATTACGGGGCGATGATCCCGGGGATGTGGCTGAACGAGGGCGGGCAATCCGCCACCGGAGCGCTGCTGGACCATATCCTCGACTGGCATGCGCAGGCGCCCGCGGGACCGGAGCGGCACGCCCGGGTGGCGGCGCGGGTGGAGGCGTTGCTGGCCGAGCAAGGACCGGCGATGGCGGGCGGGCTGATGGTGCTGCCGGATTTCCATGGCAACCGCTCCCCGCTGGCCGACCCGTCGGCATGCGGGGTGATCCACGGGCTGACGCTGGACAGCTCGTTCGATGCGCTGGCACGGCTGTATTACGCCGCCTGCGTGGGCATCGTGCTGGGCACGCGCCACATTCTCGATGCGATGGATGCGGCCGGCTATGCGATCCGCGTGCTGCACCTGACCGGCGGGCATGTGGCCAATCCGGTGCTGCTGCGTCTGTATGCCGATGCCACCGACCGGGCGGTGGCGCTGCCGCGTGAGCCGGACAGCGTGCTGCTGGGGACCGCTGCCGTCGCGGCGACGGCGGCCGGGCTGCACGCATCGTTACGCGACGCCGTGCGGGCGATGGCGGGGCCCGGACGGAAAATCGAACCGGACCCGCAGAGCCGGGGGCATTTCGCGGCGCAGTACCGGCGGTTCCTGCTGATGCATGAACAGCGGCGAGCGCTGGACGCGGTCATGTAAGAAGCTCGGGACAGAACCGATAGGCCGGAGACTTTCCAGCGCGGCAAGGACTAAAACGAATAAAAGTTTTTTGGTTCTTTTTTTCAAAAAAGAACAACGCCTTCTTTTGAAAAAAGAAGCAAAAACTTTTTATTCGTTGGCGCCTGCCAGCACCAAGCGGTCCACCACCAGGCCGGGAGATTCAAACGGGCAAAGCCCGTCGTGCCGAAGGCGCGCTCCGCGCGGGGGGGGCCGGGGCTACGCCCCGGCGTCAGGCGAAACCGCCAGCCTCCCTGCGCACCTGCGCCACCGCGGCCTTCGCCGCCGTCGCCATCAGCCCGGAATCGCTCATGATGGTCGTCAGGCGGAAGCCCATGCCGATGGCCCGCGCGGCGTAGGCGGCACTGCCGGTATGGATGCCGGCATAAAGGCCACGCTTGGTGCAGGCCGCGATCAGCCTGGCATAGATATCCAGGAAGAACGCATCCTCGTGGTCGAAACTTGGCGTCCGTCCGTAGGAAAATGCCAGGTCGGTCGGTCCCACATAGACGCCGGCGAGGCCGGGCACGTCGAGGATGTCATCCATGTTCTCGACCGCCTCGCGGGTTTCGATCATCGGCAGCACCAGGGTTTCGTCGTTGGCGGTGGTCTGGTAACTGCCGGCCACGCCGTACATCCCGGCGCGGACCGGGCCGTTGGAGCGGCTGCCGCGCGGCGGGTATTTGGCGTACTGCACCAGCGCCTCGGCCTCGCGGCGGCTGTTCACCATCGGGCAGATCACCCCCATGGCGCCGCCGTCCAGCACCTTGCCGACGATGCCGGGTTCGTTCCAGGGCACGCGCACCAGCGGGGTGACGGGATGGGCCTGCATGGCCTGGAAGCACTGCACCATGGACAGGTAGTCCTGCACGCCGTGTTGCAGGTCCACGGTTACGGAATCGAAGCCGCACCGGGCGATCACTTCGGCCGAGAAGCCGGACGGGATGGCCAGCCAGGCGTTCACCGCGGCTTTGCCTGCGGCCCAGATCTGCCGGAGCTTGTTGGCCATGACCGTGGGTCAGTGCTGCCGTTCGGCCAGCCGCGCGAGCAGAAAATCCCGGAACACCGCCACGCGCTTGGAATTGCGCAGTTCCTCGGGATAGACGAAATACACGTCCACCTTCGGCGCCTTGATGTCGGGCAGCACGCGCACCAGCCCCTCGGACTCCAGCGCGATATAGTCGGGCACCGCCGCAATCCCGAGGCCGGACTTGATGGCCAGCAGCATGCCCTGAAGGCTGTTCACCTCCAGCACCGCCCGGCGGGGGGAGGCGGATTTGCGGCCGACCTCGGCCAGCCAGTTCACATCCTCCACCGGCGGCCGGTAGCTGCCGAACAGGATGATGCGGTGATCGTCCAGTTCCTCGGCCCGCACCGGCGTGCCGCGCTGCCGGAGATAGTCGGAACTGGCGCAGACATGCCAGTCCATCGACAGCAGATGGCGCTGCACCAGGTCGGGCTGCTTGGGGGCATGCATGCGGATCGCCACATCAGCCTCGCGCATCGCCAGGTCGAGGTCGGTGTCGTCCAGCAGCAGATGCATCGTCACGTCCGGGTATTGCTCCAGGAAGGCGTGCAGGCGCGGGGCCAGCCAGGTGGAGCCGAACCCCATGGTGGTGGTGACTTTCAGGCGGCCGGCGGGTTTTTCCTTGCTTTCGGTCAGCAACGCCTCGGTCATCGCCAGTTTGGCGAACACCTCCCGCACCGTGCGGTTCAGGCTTTCGCCCTGCTCGGTCAGGATCAGTCCGCGGGCGTGTCGGTGGAACAGCGGCACCTGCAGCGCCTCCTCCAGCGCCGAGATCTGCCGCGAAACCGCCGACTGGCTCAGGTTCAGCACGTCGCCGGCATGCGTGAAGCTGCCCGCCTCGGCCACAGCGTGGAATACGCGCAGCTTGTCCCAATCCATCGTTCGGCCACCCCTGCCCGTCCGGTCGCTGCCGGCCGATACATTTGTGATGCCCCCCGGATCCCAGCATCCGGGGGCCGCGGTCGTTCAGTCCGCCGCCAGCGCCGACTCGGCGCCTCGCGTAGCCAGCCACTTTTCGGCTTCCAGCGCCGCCATGCAACCGGTTCCCGCCGCCGTCACGGCCTGGCGCCACAGCTTGTCCTGCACGTCGCCGGCGGCGAACACCCCGGGCACCGAGGTGCGCGTGGTGCCCGGCGCCGTCACCACGTAGCCTTCGTCGTCCAGCGCCACCTGGCCGCGGAAGATTGCCGTGTTCGGCGTGTGGCCGATGGCCACGAACACCCCGTCCACGTCCAGCCGGCTTGCCGCCCCGGTGCGCGCGTGGCGCAGCCGCACGCCCGACACCGTCGGCGGCGTGCCGGCCGAGAGGATTTCATCCACGACACTGTCCCACAGCACCGTGACCTTGGGGTTAGCGAACAGCCGCTGCTGCAGGATTTTTTCGGCCCGCAGCGCATCCCGCCGATGGATCAGGGTGACGCTGGCGGCGTGGCGGGTGAGGTAAAGCGCTTCCTCGACCGCGGTGTTGCCGCCGCCCACCACCGCCACGCGCTTGTCACGGAAGAAAAACCCGTCGCAGGTGGCGCAGGCCGACACGCCGAACCCGGCCAGCCGTTTCTCCGACTCCAGGCCCAGCCAGCGCGCCTGGGCGCCGGTGGCGATGATCACCGACTCCGCCAGATAGGCATCGCCCGAATCCCCCGTGCAGCGAAAGGGCGCGGCGCTGAAATCCACCGCGGTGATGAGGTCGTGGATAATTCTGGTGCCGACATGCTCGGCCTGGGCCTGCATCTGCTCCATCAGCCAGGGGCCCTGCACCGCTTGGGCGAAGCCGGGGTAGTTCTCGACATCGGTGGTGATCATCAGTTGCCCGCCGGGTTGCAGGCCGGCCACCAGGAACGGCTGCAGGCTTGCGCGCGCCGCGTAGATCGCCGCCGTGTAGCCGGCCGGGCCGGCGCCGACGATCAGGACGCGGGTGCGATGGGTGTCGGGCATATACCGGGAATCCGCCAGTCTCTGAAGCTGAGCATATCGGCGCCCTGCGTGCCGACACAAGGAAGCATGCGCCGTGGCCCTTGCCTCCCCGGCACCGTGCAATAATATTTCGCGCAACCGCCCCCCTCCGCAACGGCGCGCAGGGTTTCGACCGATCGCAGCCCTGCCCGGAAGAGCCGCCAGCCATGAAACCGACTCCCGACGCCCATGTTCTGGACGGCATCGACCGGCGCATCCTGGCCGAGCTGCAGGACGATGGCCGGATCACCAATGTGGAGCTGTCACGCCGGGCCGGCATTTCCGCCCCGCCCTGCCTGCGCCGCGTGCGCCGGCTGGAGGAGGCCGGCATCATTCGCGGCTACCACGCCGACACCGATCCGCAGACGCTGGGCTGGGAGATCACCTTCTTCGCCATTGTCGGGCTGGAGAGCCAGAAGGAACAGGTGCTGTCCGCGTTCGAGCATATGGTGGCGGACTGGCCGGAGGTGCGGGAGTGCCACATGATCCGCGGCGGCGGTGATTTCCTGCTCCGGCTGGTGGCGCGGGACACGGCGCACGAGAACGCGCTGACGCAGAAACTGACCGGGGCGCCGCATGTCGGGCGGGTGCAGACGTTGCAGACGATCCGTACCAGCCGGCACCTGACGGGGGTGCCGCTCTGAGGCAGGGCGTTGCCCATAAGGGGGAGCTTCTGGAATTCTTTCTTAAGGAATTGGGGTCAAGGGGTCCACCGACCCCTTGCGGGTCCAGGGCAGCGCCCTGGCCTTGTTTTTTTCTTTTTTTACTCACGGCGCTGCGGCTGGCGGTAGCCGGATCGACCCCGCTCGCCCCCGACGAGGCGTATTACTGGGTCTGGTCGAAGGCGCTGGCGTTCGGCTACCTTGACCATCCCCCCATGGTGGCGCTGTGGATCCGCGCCGGCACCGCCCTGCTTGGCGATACCGAGCTGGGCGTTCGCCTGCTCGGGCCGCTGGCGGCGGCCGGGGGGTCGCTGCTGCTCTGGCGCGCCGCCGAGGATCTGCTGCCCGGACAACGGGCCGGCGTGCCCGCCGCGGTGCTGGCCAATGCCACGCTGCTGTTCGGCGCCGGCACGACGGTTATGACGCCCGACACCCCGCTGCTGTTTTTCTGGACGCTGGCGGTGTTCGGCCTCGGCCGCGTGCTTGCCACCGGAAAGGCGGGCTGGTGGGGGCTGGTGGGGGTGGCGGCCGGCCTGGCGGGGGCGAGCAAATACACCGCCCTGCTATTGGCCCCCGCGGTGCTGGTCTGGCTGCTTGCGGTGCCGTCGCTGCGGCCCTGGCTGCGCCACCCGGCGCCCTGGCTCGCCGTGCTGGCGGCGCTGGCGGTCTTCGCCCCGGTGCTGGCCTGGAACGCCAGCCATGACTGGGCGAGCCTGGCCCGCCAGGGCGGCAGGGTTGGCGATTGGCAGCCCGGGCGGGCGCTGCAATTCCTGGGCGAATTGCTGGGCGGGCAGATCGGCCTGTCCACGCCCCTGCTGGCGCTGATGTTCGGTGCCGGTTTCGCCCTGGCGCTGCGCCGGGCCGCCGGGCGCGATCCGGGCTGGACGCTGCTGGCCGCCTTGCTGGGGGTGCCCTCGCTGGTGTTCCTGCAGCATGCGCTGGGCGACCGGGTGCAGGCCAACTGGCCGTCGCTGCTCTATCCCCAGGCCGCGATCGCCGCCGCCGGCCTGGCCGGGGGCTGGCGCCGGCTGCGGCGGCCGGCGGCCGGGCTCGGTTTCCTGCTGACCGGGCTGGTCTGGGCGCAGGGCATCCGGGCGCCGGTGCCCCTGCCCGCCGCCTGGGACATCACCCTGCTGCGCCTGGCCGGCTGGGAAACGATGGCCGGGGACGTGGCCGCCTCGGCCCGGGCCGAGGCGGCCGGCTATGTGGTGGCCGAGAATTACGGCCACGCCGCCGAGCTGGCCTGGCACCTGCCGACGGAGATCCCTGTCCTGGCGCTGGATGCCCGCTGGCGCTGGTTCGATCTGCCCGACGCCAGGGACTTCGTGGCCGGGCGGACCGGGCTGCTGCTGCGCAGCGACCGCCGGGCGGAGCCGCCGGACAGCGCCGATTTCGGCCCCCCGCACCAGGTCGGAACGATCGAGCGGAGCCGCGGCGGGATGGTGGCCGAGCGCTTCCGGCTGTATCGTGTGACCGGCCGCGAGGGGGACGACCCGATCGTGTTCCTGCCGCGCCCCCGCCGCTGAGGGGAACATCATGCGCCTGCCGAGCTACGACGACGTGGCCGCCGCCCGGTCGCGCATCGCTCCGTACATCGTGCGCACCCCCATGCTGCGCCACCGGCTGCTGGACGCCCGCAGCGGCGGGGTGGTGCTGATCAAGCCCGAGCCGCTGCAACGCACCGGCAGCTTCAAGCTGCGCGGCGCCACCAATGCCGTGCTGCAATTATCCGAAGCCGAGCGCGGTGCCGGCGTGGTGACGCATTCCTCGGGCAATCACGGCCAGGCCACCGCCTGCGCCGCCGCCGCGCTGGGCGTGCGTGCCACCGTGTTCATGCCCGCCGACGCCCCGCGCATCAAGATCGAGAACACCCGCGCCTGGGGGGCCGAAATCCGCCCTTACGACCGCGCCACCGACGACCGCGAGGCGATGACAACAGCGCATGCCCTGCGCACCGGCGCCGTGCTGGTGCCCCCCTTCGACCACCCCCATGTCATCGCCGGCCAGGGCACGCTGGCGCTGGAACTGGTGGAGGATGCCCGGGCCGCCGGCCTGACGCTGGACGCCCTGCTGGTCTGCACCGGCGGCGGCGGGCTGATCGCCGGCTGCGCGCTGGCGGTGGAGGGGGCCTCGCCCGGCACCAGGCTGTATGCGGTGGAACCGGCCGGCTGGGACGACACGGCCCGATCGCTCGCCTCGGGCACACGGCTGGCCAATGCCCCGGGCGGGTCCACCCTGTGCGATTCGCTGCTGTCCAGGATGCCGGGACGGATCACCTTCGAGGTGAACCGCCCCCGTCTGGCCGGCGGGCTGACGGTGACCGACGACGAGGTGCTGGCGGCGATCGCTTTTGCCTTTTCCCATCTCAAACTGGTGGTGGAACCGGGCGGCGCGGTGGCGCTGGCGGCCCTGCTGGCCGGCAAATACGACGCAAGCGGCCAGGTGGTCGGCGCGGTGATCAGCGGCGGCAACGTCGACCCGGCGGTGTTCGGCCGCGCGCTGGCCTCCTGACCCTAGTGGTCCGGCCCGACGGCACTGTCCGTCGGAGTCGGAGCCCTAGCCGCCCGGCGGCCCCGCCAGCCGGCGCTTGACCCGCCAGGCGGCGGCCGATAACCCTGAAAATCACCATCGGTCTGTTGCTGTTTCAGGTGAGCCGAGTCGCGGAATCTTCTGGGAATCCAGCCATTGCGCATCGTCCCCTGTGTCGTCCTGCCTGTCGCGCTGCTGGTCATGCTGGAGGGCTGTTCCAGCTTGCCGCGCTCCGGCCCGTATCGCTCCGACCTGCTGGAATCCGGCGCGAAGGGCGCCGCCGCCGTGGTGGAGATCGACCCGGCCACCGTGAAGGTGCTGGCGGCCGGCAAGTCGCCATCGCTGGTCGGGACCTTCGGCGACTACCAGCCGGCGCGCGAGCAGCGCATCGGCGTCGGCGACTCGGTGCAGATCACGCTGTGGGAGGCCGGGCCGGGCGGGTTGTTCTCCAGCCCGTCGCTGGACCGCAACAGCCCGGGATCGCGCACCGCCAGCATCCCTGAGCAGGTGGTCGCCCGCGACGGCGCCATTACCGTACCCTTCGCCGGCCGCGTGCCGGTGGTCGGCCGCACGCCGCCGCAGATCGAGAGGATCATTGTCAACCGCCTGGCCGACAAGGCGATCGACCCGCAGGCGCTGGTCACCGTCACCCGCAACATCAGCAACACCGCAACTGTGATGGGCGAGAACATCCCCGGCGCGCGGGTGCCGCTCAGCGTGCGCGGCGACCGGCTGCTGGATGTCATTGCCGCTGCCGGCGGGCTGCATGCCCCGCCGCAGGACATCTCGGTGGTGCTGGCGCGCGGCAAGCATATCCTGCGCGTGCCGATGCAGGCCGTGCTGGACAACCCGCACGAGAATATCTACCTGCAATCCGCCGACGTGGTGACGCTGGTGCGCGACCCGCAGACCTTCACCGCCGCCGGCGCCACCGGCCGCAACGCCGTGGTGCCGTTCGAAACGGTCACCGTTACCCTGGACGAGGCGCTGGCCAAAGCCGGCGGAGTGCTGGACGACCGCGGCGACCCGGCGGGCGTGTTCGTGGTGCGCTACGAGAGGCCCGATGTGGCGAAGCACCTGCCGCAGGCCAGCGCCGTCCCCGCCCAGCCCGGCGGGGTGCCGGCGGTCTATCACCTGAATCTGCGCGACCCGGGGGCGCTGCTGCTGGCCCGCGGCTTCGCGATGCGCAACAAGGACATCCTGTATGTGTCCGACGCGCCGCTGACCGACATTCAGAAAGTGCTGAACCTGATCAATCTGCTGGTCACTCCCGCGGTCACCGGGGCGACGGTGCAGAGCGCGGTGCGATGAGCGGCCCGGCCCGCACGGTGCCGACGCAATGTATTTTTCCGCCGCACCGCCGGATGTCGCTGCCGAGGTAAGCCATGGACGTGCTGGTTGCCGGTCCGCCCGGGCCGATGTTGCGCTGGACCTCGGCTTTGGTCGCCGCCGCCGTCGCCACGGTCCATCCGGCGGTCGAGCATGCCTGCGCCGGCGACAGTTGGACCCCCCGGGACCCGCCGGAGCAGAAAGCAGCCGCGCGGGTGATGACCGCGCACCAGGTCAGCGAAACCCATGCCGCCGCCATCCGGGCCGGCGCGGTGCGCGCGGTGTTGGTGCTCGACCGGCCGGGCTGCTGCTACGGCGAGCCACGCGCCGCCGGACACGCGCCCGTCCCGGCGCTCCGCCATCTCGTCGCCTGCGCCACCCCCCTGGGCGACCTGGCGACCTGCCCCGGCGCGCTGATCCTGGCGCGCGACGGCGAGCGCAACGCCGGGCAGATTTTGCCTGCCCTGGCCGATCATGTTGGCCTTGCCCTGGAGGGGTCCGCCCTGGCGGGCCTGTCGGCCCGGTTCGGCATCGCCGGGCCGCGCACCGCGTTGGACGAGGCGTTGCTCCGCTGCGAGCCGCCCGAGGCGGTGCCGCCCGTTCTGTCGCCCGAGGACGAGGCGATGGCGCGGGCCGTGTTGGCACCCGCCTTCGGCTATGGCGCCACCGGCACGCGGCTGGAGGTGGTATGGCCGCGCGACTGCCTGTTCTGGGGCGATCGCCCGAACGACGGGCCGCCGCCGCGTATCATCGACATCACCGGCAGGGCGCGCAACCTGGTCTATGGCCCGTATTTTCCGCTTGCCCCAGGGCGGTGGCGGATGGGGGCGACGCTGGCCTTCTCGGCCTCCGCCCGCGGGGCCCGGCTGGCGCTCAGCCTGTTCGGACCGGACAATTTCGGCGGCTGCCGCTTCACCGTCGAGCGCGCCGGCGTGTTCGCCGCCGCCGCCATGGTGACGGTGCCATCCTCGCGCGCGCCGGCCGAGATCCGCCTGGCGTTGGAACAGGGCGCGATCGAGGGCAAGCTGGGCCTGGATGGAATCACCTTCACGCCGGAGCCGGGTTGAGTCGCCTTCGCCGTGGCGAAGGATAAAGCGAACGAAAGTTTTTTGGTTCTTTTTTTCAAAAAAGAACAGGGCTTCTTTTTGAAACGCTCTAGTTGCGAGCTGTGTTGCGCTGAGGCATTCTGGTGTGACGCGGTAGGGTGGCGGAGGCCGTGCGTGGAACTGGTGCCGTTTTCGATCTGGCTCTCGGGTATTCGGACTTTGGATGCT
>Ga0326727_10004658_pt1 | contig 40707 bp, 28 predicted proteins | sample MB2enrmetagenome_FD_207643 | JGI IMG/M metagenome (GOLD analysis project Ga0326727, IMG submission 207643) | Lab enriched peat soil microbial communities from McLean, Ithaca, NY, United States - MB29MY | ecosystem: Environmental > Terrestrial > Soil > Wetlands > Peat | place: USA: New York...
CGTCATGTTGCGGCCCGGAGTCACCGGCGTGATTCTCTCCGTCATCGACCATGGACGCGGCATTCCCGCCGACAAGCTGGAAAGTATCTTCGGCCGTTTTCAGCAGGTGGACGCCTCCGATTCGCGGCAGAAGGGCGGAACCGGTCTTGGACTAGCCATCTGCCGCACCATCGTACAACAGCACACGGGTCGCATCTGGGCTGAACGCAATCCCGTGCGCGGATCGACGTTCCGCATCTTTCTGCCCTACCAGCCTGCTCCCGTGGCGGCTCCAGGACGCGCGCCTGGGAACGAAGCCGGTCACGGCACCGTGGTGCTGGCCGACTCCAACGCGGAAACGCGCCCTCGGATCGCCGCGCAATTGGCCCGCCACGGCTATTCCGTGGTACAGGCCGCCAACGTCGAGCAAACCCTGTCCGCGGCGAGCCAGAACGCCCAGGCGATCCTTCTCGATACGTCGCTGGACGGCATGAACGGCTGGGAGATTTTGCCGCTGCTGCGCCGCATGGACGCAACCTCGCACACCCCTGTGGTCTTGTTGAGCGTGGAAGATCCGCACGCGCCCACCGAGCTGCCCGCCGGCGCTGCGGGATGGGTTGCCAATCCGCTTCAGGAAGATGAGCTGCTGGCTGAGCTGGCGCGCGTACTTTGCGGATCGGGCGACAAGGCGCGCATCCTCATCGTCGAGGACGATCGCGACCTGGCGCGCGTTATCAGCGAGGTCTTCGCCCGCGACAGCATCGACGTGCAGGCGGCGCATTCGCTTAAAGAAACGATCGCTGCCTGTTCTGCGTTCAAGCCGCATCTCGTGCTGCTCGATATCGGGCTGCCCGACGGCGACGGCTTCAACGTGGTGGATTGGCTGCGCCAGCGCGCGGACCTCGCCCGCCTGCCGCTGGTGGTCTACTCCGCCCGCGAGCTTTCCCAGGACCAGCGCCGCCAGCTCACACTCGGCCCCACCTATTTCCTCGCCAAGACCCGCGTCCAGCCGCAGCAGCTCGAAGCCCTGGTGTTAACTATGCTGCGTTCCGCACGGCAAACGGAGGAGGAGACAGCTGAATCGCAGGCGCCGAGGTAATAGTTTGCTTCGACATCTGCGTCTGGACGCCGTCGCGTGATAGGAGTAGCAATACGCATCATGCACAGACGTGGCCTCACCTTGGTTCTGCTCGCTTTTGTGGCTGTTCCGTTGCTGGCCGCTCAGGCGGATTCGCCGTCGCAATACGCCGTTCTGCTTGCGTCGCTCAAAGCAGGCAAGACCGATATCGACTACGGACGCCTGCGGCTGAGCTACATGGACTCGCCCGAATACAAACAGGCCAAGGACACGACGGATGCGGAGAACGCGATGGCGGAGGCACTCCATGCCAAGGACTACCCGACAGCGCTGACGCAGGCCGAGACTGTACTGGCGAGCAACTACGTCAATATCGGCGCGCATTTTGTGGCGTATGTCGCCAACCGTGAAATGGGGGCCGCGGATCGTGCGGAGTTTCATCACACCGTGTTTCGCGGATTGATCGATTCGATCCGCAGCTCGGGAGACGGCAAGTCGCCGGCCACAGCGTGGGTGGTGATCAGCGTGGATGAGGAATACGCGGTTCTGCGGGCGCTCGAGTTCAAGCCATCGGGACAAAGCCTGCTGCGCCAGAACGGCCATTCCTACGATGTCATGAAGGCCAAGAACGACGATGGAACGGAACAGACGTTTTATTTCAATGTGGATATTCCGTTCAAGCATTACGGGTTCTAAAGCAAAACCAGAGAAGCTGCAACCCGAAGCCGCTGCACTTAAGTCGCCGCGACCCCAAGGAGCGGCGACCTTCAAAAAAAGCCGAATAGGGCACACCTTCTCTGGTTTTGCCGTAAAGGCGGCAAATTTACGAGGACTCCGAAATGAGACGCTGTCTCTGGGTAGTGGTGTCTTTGTGTGGAGATGGCTAATGCGTTTAGCAAGGGCGGAAGCGCCGGATGCCATCTATAGCCCCAAAGTGTCAATGGATAACGCAAACGTGTCATTGAAACAGCCAACGGTAACGGGTTCCACTGTTACCAGTAGGCCATTGACGCAGGGGTCACGGTCTGGGCCAATTTCAAATCTCTTCATTGGCCCCGCGCCAATCGCCAAACCGGAAACTCCAATTACCCGAGGAGACCCAAATGAATCACCTAATTCTGAATCTATACGCGAGATTCCAGGGCCTGAAGAACTGCGAAGAAGGTCAGGATCTGGTCGAGTATGCATTGCTGGTCGCCTTGATTGCACTCGTGTGCGTCGCCGGCGTCAACAATGTTGCCAACGCTGTCAACAACGTATTCAGCACCATCAGCTCGTCGCTGGCGTAGTTCTCTACGCCAAAGGGCCGCTACCTGCCTCTGCGCGCGGTTGCTCAATCTGCTGCCTATGGCTTAGAGTTATCCTTCCTGACCATCGACAATGCCGCTCCGGCATTTGACAATGGTTCTGGAGGATCTCCGGCCGTGGCCCGCAAAATCCTGATTATCGACGACGAAGACGACATTCGCGAAGTGGCGGCGCTCAGCCTCGAAAGTCTTGCCGGATGGGAAGTGATTGTTGCCAGTTCGGGCGCGCAGGGTATCGCTCGCGCCGCCGAGCAAAAGCCCGATGCCATCCTGCTGGACGTGATGATGCCGGGCATGGATGGTCCTACTACGTTTCGCGAGCTGCGCAAGAATCCCGCCACGGCCCGCATTCCGGTGCTGCTGCTCACCGCAAAAGTGCAAGGCACCGACCAGCGCCGCTTCGCCGATCTGGGCGTGGAGGCCGTGCTTTTCAAGCCCTTTGATCCCCTCACGCTATCCACGCAAATTGCGAGCGTGCTAGGCTGGAGCTGACGCGTTTTAGGAAATGCTGTAGGGCGAAGCCGTTGAACTGAAGTCGTCGCGACCAGCAGGGAGCGACGACCTTCAAAAAAGCTGAATAGGGCACACCTTCTCTGGTTTTGCCGTAAGACGTCGCACCATTTCCTAAAACGCCGTGATCTCGCAGCCATGGAATCTTCCGCTCAATCTGGCGCCCAAGGAGACATCGCTCTTTCCCAGGCAATCGACCGCCTGTGGGTCCGCTTTCTGCCGGAGATCAAGGAGCGGATCGCCGTTATCCAAGTCGCCGCTGACGCTCTAGCCGCCGGAACGCTTATCGTATCCCGCCGTGATGCCGCGTACGAGGCTGCGCACAAACTTGCCGGCGTGCTGGGCACCTTCGGCCTCACGCGCGGCACCGTCCTGGCGCGAGAACTGGAGATGAACTTCTCCCGCGGAGACGGCCCCGATCCCGCCTCCGGCAAAAGGCTCGCCGCTATCGCAACGGAGCTGCGCGCGATGGTCGAGAACCGCCAATCTGGAGCGGGACCAGAGTAAGCCTATCGTTGCGTTAAGTCGTGGGTGTGGCTTTTCTTGAGAAAAAAGCCCACTTGGCTGGCGTGCTTTCGGAATATATCTACTCTGGTTCCGTTGCGCCGGCTGATGCCTGAACAATTACACTCATCTCCAGTGATTCCGCACGATCCATTCGCGCCCCAATTGGACCTCACGTTTGAGGAGTCGAGGTACGGGCGCCGCATCTGGCCAGTTCGCGAGCTGGTTGCGCAGGTGCGTGAGCTGGTGGAACAAGAGTACGGCGATGTCTGGGTGGAAGGCGAGATCTCCAACTACCGCCCCGCGCCCTCCGGCCATGTGTACTTCACGCTCAAGGACGCCGACGCCCAACTCCCGATCGTCCTCTTCCGCCGCCAGGCTGTGCTTCTCCGTTTCCGCCCCGAGGACGGCTTGCATGTCCTGGTTCGCGGCCGCGTGAGCGTCTACGAACAGCGCGGCCAGATGCAGCTCGTCGCCGAGACAATGGAACCCGTCGGCGCTGGTTCCTTGCAACTTGCCTTTGAGCAACTGAAAGAGCGCCTCAAAGCCGAGGGCCTCTTCGACGCGGATCGCAAGCGCCCGCTGCCCACGTTTCCCCGTACCGTGGGCATCGTCACCTCGCCCACCGGCGCCGTGATTCGCGATTTCCTCAACATTGTCAGCCGCCGCCACTCCGGCTTGAATGTCCTGCTCTGCCCGGTCTCCGTTCAGGGGGAATCCGCGCCGGCTGAAATTGAAGCCGCGATGGCGGAACTCAATGCGGCAGCTCTCGTCGACCTCATCGTGCTTGCCCGCGGCGGCGGCTCGCTCGAGGACCTTGCCGCCTTCAACACCGAGCTTGTGGCCCGCGCCATCGTGGCGTCGCGCCTGCCCGTCGTCTCCGCCATCGGGCATGAAACCGACTTCACCATCGCCGACTTCGCCGCCGACCTGCGCGCGCCCACCCCATCGGCCGCGGCCGAGCTGATTACCGAGGCGCAGCACAAGATCGCCGAGCATTTGGCTGCGCAGTCGCATCGTCTGGAGCGCGCCGCGCGCTTCCAGCTCCTGCAATCCCGCCAGCGCCTCACGCGGCTGCCCATCAGCCGCCCCGAGTCACGCCTGTCCATGCTGCTGCACCGTCTCGGCCAGCGCCTTGACGACGCGACACTCCGTTTGGACTCCGCGCTCGCCACGCAACTTCGCCTGCGCCAGAATCGCATCGCCGAGCTGGCTGCTGCTGTCCTCGATCGCGACCCACGCCAGAATCTTGCTCACGCGCGCGAGCACCTCGCCGATTTTCGCGCCCGTCTTGACCGCTGCCTCGAACGCCTGCTCCAGTCTTGCGCGGCTTCGCTCACCGCCCTCGATGCGCGCCTGCATTCGCTCTCGCCGCTGGCCGTGCTCAACCGCGGCTATGCGCTGGTTCTCTCCGACGCGGGTTCGCTCATTCGTTCCGCCACGCAGGTTGCCGCGGGCGACCGGCTCACCACGCGCCTCGCCGATGGCACGGTCACGAGCCGCGTCGAGTCAACGAATTTACTAACCCGGACATCGCTATCCGGCACGCCCAGTGCGCCAGCACCTGGCAAAAAAAGAAAGAAACCGGCATCATGACCGCAACCGGCGCACGCAAGCTCTTCGGCACTGACGGCATTCGCGCTATCGCAGGCCAGGCTCCGCTCGACCCCACGACGATCTACGGCGTCGGCCTCGCCCTCGCCCACTCGCTGCGCAAAATGTCCACGCAGCCCAGGGTTCTTCTCGGTCGCGACACGCGCGAGTCAGGTCCCTGGATCGCCGCCACGCTTTCCGAGGCTCTGCGCCAGGCAGGCGCTCAAGTCGAGAGCGCGGGCATCGTGACTACACCGGCCGTTGCGTTCCTCACTCATACCCATGGCTTCCACGCCGGAGTCGTGATCTCCGCCTCGCACAATCCTTGGCAGGACAACGGCATCAAGCTCTTTGGCGCCGACGGCTTCAAGCTCCCCGATGCAGTGGAGCTGGCCATGGAGGAGGAGATTTCTTACCACGCCGCCCAGGTCCAAATCTCCGATCCATCCTGCTTTCCGCAGCCTGAAGACAATCCAGCATTCGAGGCCGAAACCATCCAATTCCTCATCGATTCCGTTCCCGGCCTTTCGCTCTCCAATCTGAAGATCGTAGCCGATTGCGCCAACGGCGCCGCGGCCGCCATCGCACCGGAGCTATTTCGCCGCCTCAATCCCGATGGAAACGTTGAGGTCATCCTGCTCAATATCGCGCCCGACGGCCGCAACATCAACGCCAACTGCGGGGCGCTCCATCCGGAACTTGTCGCCCAGGAAACGCAAAAGCGCGGGGCAGATATTGGTTTGACTTTTGACGGCGACGCCGACCGCTGCATGTTGGCCGGCGCGCAGGGCAACGTGATCAACGGCGACGCCATCCTGCTGATGGCCGCGCGCGACCTGAAGGCCCGCGGCATGTTGACCGGCGATCTGGTCGTGGCCACCACCATGTCGAACATGGGTCTCGAAGCGGCTCTCAAGCGCAGCGGCATTCGCATGCTGCGCGCGCCTGTGGGCGACCGCTACGTTTTGGAAGAGATGCAGAAGCACAACGCGGCCCTCGGCGGCGAGCAGTCCGGCCACATCCTCTTCCCGCATCTGGCCACCACAGGCGACGGCCTGCTCACAGCCCTTGTCGTGCTCGATCTTATCGCCCGGACGGGCCAATCCATCGACGAACTCACCGCCGATCTCAAGGTCTTCCCCCAGGTCATCGTCAACGTGAAGGTGCGCGAAAAGAAGCCGCTCGAATCCATCCCCACTGTCGTCCAAGCCATTCGCACCGCCGAGGAAGAGCTCAAAGACTCGGGCCGCGCGGTGATTCGCTACAGCGGCACCGAGCCTTTGGCGCGCGTCATGATCGAAGCCGAAAGCGAAGAGGCCATGCGGAGGCACGCCGAGGCAATCGCCGCCGCGATTCGCACCGAACTCGGCGCCTGATCGTCCGCGATCCTCTGGAAGCAGCCGGCTGTCAACTTGTACCATCGACTCATGCCCCGCTACCCTGCCGGCCAAACCCTGCTCATCGACGCCGACGATACGCTGTGGGAAAACAACATCTACTTTGAGCGCGCCATTGCCGCGTTTATCAGCTTTCTCAACCACCACGAGTACTCGCCCGCCGAGGTGCGGCAGATGCTGAACGCCGTGGAACGCGAGACCATCCTGGCGCACGGCTACGGGCTTTCCAGCTTTACGCGCTCCCTCGTCGATTGCTTCGAGCGGCTGAGCCCCGCGCCGGTGACCGATGAAAAACGCGAGCGCATTCGCGGCTTCGCCCGCTCCATCGCCGAGCAGGAGATCGAGCTGCTGCCCGGCGTGGCCGAGACACTCGACGAGCTCGCCGGCCGTCACCATCTCATCCTGATGACCAAGGGCGTCCACGCCGAGCAGGCCGATAAGCTGGCCCGCTCCGGCCTCGCCCCGTACTTTGCCGCGGTAGAGATCGTGGCCGAGAAAGACCCACCGACCTATCGCGCCGTCATCGCGCGGCACGAGCTCGCGCCCCACACCAGTTGGATGATCGGCAACAGCCCCAAGAGCGACATCAACCCCGCGCTCGCCGCCGGGATGCACGCGGTCTTCCTCTTCCACAAAGACACCTGGGTGCTGGAGCACGCTACGGTTGACGCCGCACCCCAAGGCCAGCATCTCATCGAGCTCGACGCCTTCGCCAAGCTTCGCGAGATCTTCTGAGGTCCGCTTAGGTGTGAGAAACTGAAAGAGAAGAAGCTCTTCGGGGCCAATTGCAGGTTTGCCCCATACCCGCTTCAACCCAAGTTAAAAGGGCACGCGCGGCCCACGCCGTATTGCGGCTGGCGTGTGAGAGCAATTCAGAATTTCAGGGACCGGGAACGAATGATCAGCGTCAGCAACATCTCCATGCGCTACGGCTCCAAGGTGCTCTTTGATGAGGTGAGTACCACCTTTACGCCCGGCCGCCGCTACGGGCTCACAGGTCCCAACGGCTCCGGCAAGACCACCTTCATGAAGATTCTTGCCGGCGAACTGGAGCCGCAAAAGGGCACCGTGGTGCGCCCGCGCAAGCTGGGCGTGTTGCGCCAGGATCAGTTCGCCTTCGATGCGTATCGCGTGATCGACACGGTCATCATGGGCAACAAGCCATTGTGGGCGGCGCTTGAAGAGCGCGACCGCATCTATGCCAAGCCTGAAATGACCGACGAAGACGGCATGCGCCTGGGCGAACTCGAAGGCGCGATCGGCGATGAGGACGGCTACTCGGCTGAGAGCGACGCTGCCGTGCTGCTTGATGGCCTCGACATTCCTGAGCCGCTGCATGAGCGCAAGATGGGCGAGCTGCAGGGCGGGCAAAAGGTGCGCGTGCTGCTGGCGCAGGCGTTATTCGGCAAGCCGCAGGCTCTGCTGCTCGATGAGCCCACCAACTACCTCGACCTCGACTCCATCCACTGGTTGCAGGATTTCCTGTTGAGCTACGACGGCACGCTGATCGCCATCTCGCACGACCGGCACTTTCTCAACTCCGTCACCACGCACACCGCCGACATCGATTACCAGACCATCATCACCTACACCGGCGGCTACGACGACATGGTGATGGCGAAGACGCAGATTCGTTCGCGGCTGGAAGCCGAAAACGCGCAGCGCGAAAAGAAGATCGCGCAGCTCAATGAGTTCATCGCCCGATTTTCCGCGGGCACGCGTTCTTCGCAGGTCACGAGCCGGCGCAAGGAGGTGGAGCGGCTGCAGACGAACGAGCTGGCACGTTCCAATATCCAGCGCCCGTACATTCGTTTCGACCAAGTGCGGCCCAGCGGCAAGCATGTTTTAGAGCTCAAGCACTTGACGAAATATTACGGCGATCTGGAAGTCATCGATGGATTTACCGCCAATGTGCTGCGCGGCGAAAAGATCTGCCTGATGGGCCGCAACGGCGCCGGAAAGACCACACTGCTCAAGTGCCTGCTGGCGAATTATCCAGGTCTTCCACCCCAACGACCAGGACCCGTCGTTGGGGACCCCGGCCTCGCGGAGAAAGATTTCACGCTCGACTCCGGCACGGCCTTTTGGGGTCATGAGGCGCAGGTTGGCTACTTTCCGCAGGACGTAGGCTCGACCATTGAGCGCGGCCTGACCGTGGCCGAGTGGCTGCACCAATGGGACCCCGCGGCCTACATGGAAGACATTCGCGGCATTCTGGGCCAGATGCTCTTCTCAGGCGAAGAAGGCGCCAAACCCACCGTGGCGCTCTCCGGCGGCGAGCAGGCGCGCCTCGCGTTTTCGAAGCTCATCCTCACCAAGCCCAACATCCTCATCCTCGACGAACCGACGAACCACCTCGACCTCGAAGCCATCAACGCGCTCAACATCGCGCTGCAGCGCTACGAGGGCACGGTGCTGCTGGTCACGCACGACCACGACTTAATCGATGAAGTGGCCACGCGGCTATGGGTCTTCCACGACGGCGGGATTGAGGATTTCCAGGGACCGTACGAGGAGTGGAAGGGAAAGCACAGCTAGCTCACTGCGTCGAGCTTTTCTCCACCCGCATCATTGGCGTGTGGCCGGCGGCTTGCGTGCCGCGCACCACGTGCGGCGTCATCACAATCACGATGGTTGCATAATTCTTCTGCAAATCCTTACTGGTCACATCGTTCATCCCTGGAATCTCGCTGAGCCCCGGCGTGCCGCTGATGGCCAGGCTCTGCGACTTGTCCAACTCGGTGGCCACCACTGCAGCCTCGCCCTCTTTCACCATCACCACGCCGGAATAAGCCCGGTTATCGAGGACGGGATTGCCGTCGATGAATTGGCCCGACAGCGCGTCGAGCTTCAAATCGACGCTCAGTGCAACGTCGCCATTGCGCAGCACGCGGGGTGTTGCCTTCAACGTCAGGCCCAGGTCTTCATACTGAACCATGGGGACGTTGGGCACGGAACTGCTCAGCGAAGAGAGCAGCGAACTGAGACTGCTGGAACTGCCCGCGCCCGTCAATCCCGGAATATTCAGCCCGCTGGACGACAGGCTTGAGTACGAAGAGGTCTGGATGGGATACTTCTCGCCGAGTTTCAGCGTTCCCTCCGCGCCGTCCTGCAGGCGAAGCTGAATCTGCTCCAGCTCGCGCGAGTCCGAAGTGTTCAGGCTGAGGTTGAGTGTGGCCGAGCCCGGCGCAAGCGCCGACTCCGTAAGCCCGCCGCCAAACAAAGCAAATCCGTTCTTGAAAAGCGAGCTGGAAACCTGGCCGGAGGCGATTAAAATGGCGAGAATCGCCAGCGGATCGTTGGGCGATGCCAGCCCCGATGAGATGATCTGCTGGACGAGACTTTGATTCGCGTTCAGGATCGACCGTTCTTCGGCGTACACGTTGAATGCCGTCATGGTTTGCGGCAATTGGGCGCCGGTGTTGCGGGTGCTGGTGTGCGCCATCTGAATCAGGCGCACGTCGAGCAGCACCTGGCTGCGGCCGTCCAGCAAGTCGCGCATGGTGGCGTTGAACGCGTTCAGCGAGCTTGCCGGCGCGCGCAGTGTGATGGCGTGCGCAGAAGGATCGGCCTTGACCTCCGCTACATTAAACACGTTTTTCGCCAGGGTCTCCACCTGGGTCAAATCGTCATCGCTCAGCCCGCCCATATAAACCGTTTCCAGTTCCTGAGGCGTGAATCGCTGCCGTTTATCGCGCGTGTTGGCGGCCACCACCACTCCATGCGCATCCATCGGGACATAAAAGCAATTGGTCACCAGCGCCAGAGCGCGCGTGGCCTCATCGAAGCTCGCGTCATCCAAATCCAGGCGGACCTGCGTAGGGCGCACGCTGTCGTCAAGCATCGCCGCCAGCCCGTACGCCTTGAAAACCTGCGTAATCACCTGGCGCTCATCGGTGTGCAAATGGAAGCTGCGAACGCCGGAGGCAGGCTCAAGCGGCTCTGCTGCGCCCAGCTCGCTGGAGCTTTGCTTGTAGAGCGGCTTCGGTTCAGCGCGCACCGCATCGTCGGCCAGCTCGTCGAGGTGCTGGTTGGCTTCGAAGTTCGTCGGGTCGAGCGCCAGAGCGCGAGCCAGAGCGGCGCGGGCAGCGGCATCGTTGCCAAGCAGCCGGTCCTTGGCTGCGGCCTGGATCAGCGCGGTGACCGCATGGCTGCGCGCCACATCGGCTGCCATCCGGTAGTCGGCGTTGGTGGGATTGAGCGCCGCGGCCCGCTCATATTCCTTCAGGGCCTCTTCAAACTGGCTATTCAGGAACAATTTGCTCGCTGAGAGATAAAGCTCAGCCGCGCGCCGCCGGTCGCTGCTGCGGGGCGGCTTGGCCTCTTTTGCGGGAGCTGGCGCGGCCGCCGGTGGCGCCTGCATCGCAGGCGCGCTTTGCCTGCCTGGTGTGCTTTGGTTGGCCGTCGAAGCCGAGCCCGCCGTTTGCGCCAACAGGCCAGTTGCAAATGCCGCCGTCAGGAATCCCGCAGCGCACAGCTTTGCCGCTGCCCGCGGCAGCCCGCGCTCCAATGTACGTCTTTGCGCACTGGTTTGCGCCGGCCGCTCATTCATGGCGCGCCTGGGGCTGAGCCAGCAGAGCGGCCAGCGAGGTGACGCAAGCCTCGGGCTTGCATTCGAGCAGCTCGTCAAAGCTGTACCTCCCGGTGGCGACGGCGATCACACTCAGGAAGTTGGCTCGCGCCGCCTCGATGTCGCGGGGTGTATCGCCCACCACGCAGACCCTGGCGCCCTTGCCGGCCAGCTCTCTGGCTTTGTCCGCTGCTTGCCCGATCAACTCCGAGCGCACGGGAAAGTGATCGCTGAACCCGCCGAAGCGGAACCACTCGCGCAGGCCCGCCCGCTCAATCTTGATCCAGCCGATGGCCTCCAGATTGCCCGAAGCCACGCCCAGCAGCGCGCCCTTTTGGGCCAGGTAGTGCAGCGCTTCGTTCACTCCCGGCATCACCACCGGGTCGAGCTCGTAGCGCCGCTCCGCCACGCTGTTTCTCATCGCCTCAAGAATGGCGTCGTATTGCTCTTCCAGAACATGGGCGGGTATCCCCGCCTGGTGGCAGGCCTCGCGCAGAATCGCCGTGTCGGTGCTGCCATGGACTAAAACACCCGCCAGCGTAATTTCAAATCCGGTGATCCGGTGCACGCTCGCCGCCACGGAGTCGTAGTGTATGCGGTCGCGGCTGCGCAGCAGCGTGCCATCGATGTCGAAGAGATAGGCGTCCTGCCCGTCCCAGGCGAAATCCGGCTCAATCGAGATGCGGGCTTCGGTGTGCTGCTGCGATGATGGCATTGTTTTGGGGCTGCGGTTCAGCCTTAGGGTTGTCCTAACGGTAGCCCTGGCGTAAGGCGCTAAATACAGGACGCTCGCCGTGCGGCGGACGCTTGAGCCCGGCGCGAACTTCGGCCAGGTCCAGCCCCAGCTCTGCCATGGCGCGGCTCAACGTATTGCGGTGCATGCCCAGTTCTTCTGCCGCTTTGCACTGGTTCCCCCGGTGCGCCACCAGAACCTCGCGCAGATACTGCTTCTTGAATTCCCGAACGGCGTCCTCGAAGCGGATGCCGCTGGAGTGCATTTGGGTCACCAGGCTGTCCAATTCTCTTCTCACGCGTCCCTCTTGCTCATCTCGATCAAATTAGTTTAACCGGAGCTTCCCCGTCTTGCAGCACATTCCAACACGATACACCGTTTTGGGGATTGCTCACAGAAACAATTTTGCAATCCCAGCGGTGTAAGCACGCCCTAGGGATGCGTCCACCGGGGCGATTTGTGTTCCAGCGTTTGCAACCCGTTGTGCACCTTGTCTGAGAGCTCGGAGGGGCTCATATGCATGCTCAGGTGCACGGCCCCGACAAAATATTGCGGCAGCCTGGACTCCGCTGGCCACCGTGCCCCCGGAAAGAAGGCAACAGTCACCAGAATACAGAGCGTCACCAGCAACGCTCCCTGAAAAAATCCGAAGATCGCCCCGGCAATCTTATCCAGGCAACCCAGTCCCATCCAGCTGATCGTCCTCTTCAACATCAAGCCGACGAGGTTTGCCAAGGCCATCACCACCAGCGCGATGATCAGGAACGCGATGGCGTTAGCGATCGCCTCCACGTGCACAATCGGCCTGAACTCCTCCCCCAATCGAGCATAGTTCCAGATCGCCAGCGCCAGACCGAAAGCCAGCCCGAGCACTGAGCAGGCGGCGCGAAGGAATCCTTGCATCATCCCGCCCACGACCGATGCCGCTATCACCGCCACGATAGCCAAATCCATCCACGTCATAAGCCGCTCCGTTTGCGCGCTGGAGCCGGTTGCATAAATCCTCTTTGAAAAAACACGGCTTCTGCCGTGCCGTAAAAGCCCCCATAAAATCCAGGGCTTGAGCCCCTGAGGGAGTATGCAACGGTTCGAGCTGCATTGATGCAACCAAAGCGAAGGTCTGCTGACAAGCCCTACAATTCCATGTCCTGTCCGGTCAATCGCCGGAAGGCTTCAAGATACTTTGACCGCGTGCGTTCCACCACTTCGTCCGGCAAACCCGGCGCCGGCGCCTGCTTGTTCCAGTGGATCTCCTCCAGGTAGTCGCGCACGAACTGTTTGTCGAACGAAGGCTGCGCTCCGCCGGGCTTCCAGAGTTTCCCGTCCCAGAAGCGCGAAGAATCCGGCGTCAGTACCTCATCGGCAAGGATAATCCCATTCGCGGTCTTCCCAAACTCAAATTTTGTGTCGGCCAGGATCAGGCCGCGTGCTTCGGCGTGCGCGGCTGCCCGACTGTAAATTTCGAGAGTTAGCCGCCGCAACTCTGCGGCGTCCTCCGCGCCCGCCAGGGCTTCGGTTTCGGCAAAAGAGATGTTCTGGTCGTGCTCACCGCCCTCGGCCTTCGTTGAGGGCGTAAACAACGGCTCCGGCAGCCGCGACCCGTCCTCGAGGCCGGGGGGCAGGGGAATGCCGCATACCGCGCCGCTGGCCTTGTAATCCTTCCAGCCCGATCCCGCCAGGTAACCGCGCACCACGCACTCCACCGGGATCATATTGGCCTTTTTCACCAGCATGGATCGGCCTTGCAACTGATCGCCGTAAGCCTGCAACGCGGCGGGATATTCCTTTACGTCGGCCGAAATCAAGTGGTTGGGAACCACATCCTTCAACAGGTCAAACCAGAACAGCGAAATCTGCGTCAGCACCTTGCCTTTGTCAGGAATCCCCGACGCCAGCACGTGATCGAAGGCCGAGATGCGGTCGGTGGCCACCAGCAGCAGAGCGCCGTCGACAGCGTACAAATCGCGCACCTTGCCCCGCCCCAGCAAGGGCGTGGTGCCAAGGCTCGTCGTCAGCAAAGCTGGCATGGGGAATCTTCCTCGAAGGGAACTGAATCTCCTATCATTGAGCGGCGAACCAGCTTTGTCAATCGCCTTGCGCCCGGCCAAAAAATCCAAAGTGACGGGGCAGCCACTAGCAGATTACCCGTGCAACGGCGGCATTTGACGAAGGCATGTACGGCGGCATGGCCACGGCCCGATTCGGCACAAATTCATTCGAGATACGAAGAACATACTCCTGTGACCGCCGTCACAGTGTCTGCTCTTCACTTCGGAGACACTGCATACGTCAACATGGTTCGGAGGGTGCGTTAGAAAACCCTCTTTGAGCCGGGCGACACGAGGCAGCAGTGGAAAGGGGAAGCCGCGGCTAGCTTCGTTTAATACAGGGATCACCAGTAGCCGCGCGCTACCGACCTCCAGTGCCGGCTACTGGTCCCCGTCTTTATCTTGTGTTATACAGATCGACAAGCGCCTCCGAAGAGACGTGATCCTTCGGAGGCGATTTTTTTGCCTTGAGATCGAACACCTCAGTGAGCCGAATCGTAACGTTTGGGCTGAACCTTCGAATAGACGGCCGCACCCCAGGAATTACCCCTGCCGCTTCTAGAGCAGTACGACTTCAGTCGTGCCGAAAACTGGAAATTGATTTGACTTGTATCGGCGCAGTACGTAACTTCAACCTTATATTTGCATTCCAGGAGGAACGATGTACCTGAACAAGAGCAGGTTTCTGGTGCTGCTGCTGGCATCAGGCATGAGTATGGCGGGGTTTTCGCAGGCGCCTGCGGGCAAAATCGCAAGCATGGCTTCAGCATGCACAGGGCTTCCCACGTATGCCCAACTAAAGTCGGCTCTCACCACCGCGCGGAATCAGAAGAACGGCGGATTCAATCTGGATATGTGGGGCACGGTTGTCAATCGCGACGGCGTTGTGTGCGCCGTGGCCTTTACCGGCGCCGACCGCGGGTCGCAATGGCCCGGGAGCCGCGTGATCTCCGCGCAGAAGGCGAATACCGCGAATGCTTTCAGTTTGCCCGCGCTTGCACTGTCCACAGCGAACCTATATAGCGCTGTGCAGCCGGGAGGCAGTCTTTACGGCCTGCAAGCCAGCAACCCGGTCAACACATCCATCGCTTATGCTGGCGATCCGAAAAACTACGGGCAGGCGAACGATCCGATGGTCGGCGGACGCATCGGCGGCGTGAACGTGTTTGGCGGCGGCTTGGCGCTTTACAACAAACAAGGCAAGCTGATCGGCGCCCTGGGAGTCAGTGGCGACTCTTCCTGCGCCGACCATAACATCGCATGGCGCACGCGAAACAATCTCATGCTCGATTTTGTTCCAGCAGGGGTGAGCGGCGACCCAACCAGGCCGGACAATATCGTCTATGACATCACCAATCCATCGGGCCTCCCCATCGGAGTGAGCGCGAGCGGCTGGGGACATCCGGCCTGCAGTGCCGCGGCCACTACCATTGCCGCGGGATTGCCGGCCGTACAAAAGTAACAGGAATTGAAGAAGGCGGGCGGGCGGCACGGATGCCGGGAAGCCATTTTGGCCGCTCGGTCCGAATTCATCCATTGAGAAACAGAGGTTCGCGGATCCCTGAAGGGTAGCCAACTTATCGATACCAATTCAGCGTCGCGACAAATTCAGCATTGCGGTGAATGTGGTTTGCGCTTGTAGACGTTGATGGCGCATCCGATCTGCTACTCGAATTGTCGATTGTATCGGGGACGCCGGCGCATTCGGCACTCGCGGGCAAGCTCGCTACCGCTCCTTCGGCAAGCCCGCAGCGCCGATGGCCACTCTAACTTGATTTGGAGGCGGAACTGGAAGCGATCCCGTGCTCCAGCTTTCTCGACAGCAAGATGCTTGCCACGCAGAAAGCAATGAACAAGTAATAGCCGGGCAGGATCTTCGAAGCATCCGTCGGGATCAGCACCTGTTGGACGTTCGGCACGGCGCGCAGGCCGTCCCACGCGCTTCCGATGACGCCGTTGAACGCGACAAAAGACATGAAGATCGCCAGGACCATGACGTCGGCCATAGACCACTTGGATAGATCGAAAGCCAGCAACTTGACGAAGCGGTTGGTGCGCAACAGCTCCGGCCGGAAGAGACTCGCCCCGAGCGCCAGCATCTTCAGAGTCGGGAAGACCACGCTGAACAGGATCACCAGCACGCCGACCACCGTCATCTCTGGCCGGCCCATGTGGATCAGTGTCTGAAACACCTCAAACACGGTCTTGCTGCGGTAGTACAGCGACTGGTCGCGAAACTCGATGGGCGTGCCGAGCAGGGTTGCGTCGATCTTCGTGACGCGAACTTCCACCTCCAGCATCGGGCTGAGCACGCCTCCGGCCAGCATCGCAATGCAGAACAACATCAGCACCACAACGGCGCCTCGCGAGAGCGTCGGCCTGCCGGCCATCAACAAAATGAATCCCAGCGCCGCAGATGCGAGCACCGTGAGATAGTAACGATTCAGCTGCGTGTCCGCTTCCGCGATCTTCTTGCCAAGGGTGTCCTCGCAAGCCGCGCCACTCGAGCACCCATAGCGCTTCAGGATGGCGTTATAGGTGGTTATGTCGGTGTTGCCGAACGTGTTCGCGACCGCGTTGGCCAGCACGCCGCGAATGGAGTCCCTGAAGCCCTTTTGCGTTTGCGACTTGGCCAACTCCTTCATCACCACGTCGGTGTACGCAGGCACCTGCGGACGCAGCGATTCGATCATCTTGTTCATGAACATCCCGCTGATCCCGCCGGGCTTGCTCGCCTCGATGTTGTCCAGCAGCGCGTTCAGCGATCGTTCAACCATGGGCCGAAGACTCTTGGTCTGCCCCTTGAGATCGAGCTTGTCCACTTGTGCGTCGAGCATCGGGCCGATGATGGTGCGCCATTGGTCGGCGCTCAGAATTCCGTAGCGCACGTTTGTGATCTCGGCCAAATCGGTGCGGATGAGACGGCGCGCGGCCAGCCTGTCAACAGTCTTCCAACTGAACCAGATGGCCGGCAGGAGCAAAATCGCCGCCGCGGCTAAGCGGAAATCGAACCACCGCGAATGCTCGCGCGGAGATGGATTCGCCGGCGTGGCCGCGCTCTCCTCGACGTAATTCAGTGTGCCCACATTCTCCTCGGCGCGATAACGAGTATAAACACGGATTCCTGCGTTCGCCGGTTTCCAGCGACTTAATGTGAGTCGCGAACAACCACACTAACAATCGGTGATTCGGCAATCCTGGCGCACGCGAACGCCACGGAAATCCTGCGGTCAAAAGTGCATATTCCCGACGTGTATCTGATGAAGATAAGGCATCAAGCCGAACACGTTCAACAGCCAAATGACCACGAAGATCACCACAACGCCATTCAAAATGGACTTGATTGTCCCTTGCATGGGGATCAGATTCACGAGCCACAGAAGAACCCCCACTACGATTAAAGTCAGCAAGATTTGGATCAGAGCCATTTCGCTCCTCCTGAGTCTTCACTCTTCGATGCAGGTTATCGAGAGGCGGCAATCCGAATCCTGAACAAAATGCCGAAGTCGTAGCTGTAGAAGGAGATCCGGCGGTTTCTTTACGTCGCGTTCTATCGTGGACGTCTCACTTTTTAGGTGGCTTGAGGCAACCCCGCGCGCGTCCCAACTCGCTCAGCCTGCTATTGACCCCGGTGAAGTTCAAGGACAAGTTCGGGAAACACGCAGTTCAAGACGTGGTCCAAGAGATCCGCCACATTCGGAACAATATTCACGCCGGCGTCGCGCTCAAGAAGAACTTCAATCCGGCAAAGTTTTAAAAAAAAAGACTACACGCGGATCGAGCGCATCTTTGATGCTGTGCTGGATAACTTTAACCTTGCACTTTAATAGCGCGCGGGCGGACGGCCCCATCCCACCTCGGTTTCCGCGCGTGGGTACCCGGGTAATGATGCTTTTGCAGTACAGTGGTGATCTTCCCTTTCCCGTCGATGCCGCCTATAGTCTGAATACTTCGTGCCTGCGAGTGACGGCCGCAAGTGAACGTCCATTCCCCAACCCCGAAGGCGATGAGCTGTTAAAGCTCAGGAAGGGAGAAACTTTGATCTCTGACTACACGGTTCTTCCAGTGGGAACGAGAGTCGAGGACGGAGAGGTAAAGGTTTGTCCGAAGTGTCAAAGACGCGGCCTCCACGTGGAAGTGGATGGTCACTGCTTCTACACGCATTTCCAGATTCGCAACAGCGACGATCCCCGCAGCGTCTTCATCCGGCGGGTCGAGTGTCATTTGCTTGCCGGAGAGGTCGCCACTCGAAACCCGTATCAGGCGCTGCCCCAGTGTGCCTCGCCATCGACGTAGATCGATGGCGCAGCCGGACGACACGGCACTCTCCGGCGGTGAGCGCGATCTGCTTGAAGAGCGGCTTGACCGCATCGCCGCGAGCCGTTCATAGCGAGCTATTGCTCGGCTAAGCAGCCCCATTCCATAAGCATTGCCGTTGATTACCACTGGAAAACGCCTTTCCCGTCAGTCATTCCGGCATCGAGCAGCCGTCCTCATCGCGCAAATCGCCGTAATGCCGCGCGCAGCACCTCAGGCCAGCCCTACAATCTCCGCTGTCAACCGCGAGGCGTTTCCTCCCTCGTACCCCATTCTCCGTAAACGCCTGCGAATGAGCAGGTTCCTCAGCGCAAATTTCTCGCCTCACCCGTGCAGAGAATTTCTCCTTTCGAGCGCACAATAGACGTAAAAGCGCATCCAGAGAGCCTCCTCGCGGAGCAGACGTTTCTCAAAATAGGGCTCCGAACGGCAACGCGCCGCCGGCAAAGACCGCAATATGGAACGAAAATCAGCGCCAACCGCGAAAACGGTCTCTAAGCCCTTTGATCTGACGACTCCGCGAAATAAATTACTTATTATCAATTGGATGGAGAAAATGATCAGGCTGCGGATGTTGAAAACAATCCCTTTAACCCCAAAATAGGGGGGCGGGGCCGGTGTACTGATCGATAAACACAAACATAGGGCGCGCAGCCACCGCCGGTTTGCAGAACGGCTGACTCGCTGACCTGCTGACTGACTGTGCGCGTCTGTCCACGATTGATGTCATCGAAAGGAGTCCCCGACAGCGTCCATGACTTTTGCATCTCACGTGCAGGTCTTCTGCATCTAAAGCGCCAGCGAGATGTTTTGGCTGCCGGACCGCGAGCAGTGTTGGCCAGGGGCGCAGCGCTCGTTTCCTCAGCCACCCCATCGCCGCGCGAGTCTGCGTGCCGCGACGTCATTACCGTGAGGACTGAAAACATGGCCCGCTTCCCCGACCAGACCGCACTTGGTCTGTTGCCCCAGCCCGAAGGACGAATTCGTTCCTTCGTGGCCAGTTCCGTGGTGAACCTGACGGTCTTTGGTGTCGCTCTCTACGCAGGGTTCTCGGCCCGTCAGGTTATGCAGGTGCACTATGAGGAGACGGAGCTGATCGTGCCCGCCATGCCTCCAGCTGTGAATCCCCAAAAGCCCCAGCCGGCGCCGCCTCTGAAGATCAATGTGCAACAGCCGCACATTGAGCCGCCGAAGCCGCTCCAGGAGGAGGCCAAACTCGAGCCGCCGCCGACGCCGCCCGCCGCGCTGGCTCCCAAGCCCAAGCCCGCCCCGGCTGTGGCCATGCCTGCCCAGAACAACCAGGTTCGGCCTTCCGTAAAGCCCGTCCATCTAGGCGATACATTCGGCGTTGTGCCCAACCCCAATTCGGTGCGGCCAGCCACGGTGGCTGCCATTGGCAATCCCTACGGCAATATGCAGGGCCCGGCGACTCGGCCCCACGGCGTGGTGGGATCCACCGGAATCGGCGATGGAACTCAATTCGGTTCGGGCGGCGGCGGCGGCCGGGTCGCTTCAGTCGGTATGCCCGGCTTCACACCCGTCTCCGCTACGCCTGTCTCCGCTTCCGCACAGGCAGAGTCCACCAGCGTCGAAATCATCTCCAAGCCGCCGGTTCAGTACACGGCTGAAGCGCGTCAGTCGCGCATCGAGGGCAATGTCGTGCTGAGTGTGACATTCCTTTCGAGCGGCCAGATTGTCGTTCACGGCGTGCTCCAAAGTCTTGGCTACGGCCTCGATCAGGAGGCTATCCGCGTGGCGCAGCAGATTCGATTCCGCCCCGCTACCAGCAATGGCAGGCCTGTGGATGTAACAACCCGCATCACCATCACTTTTCAGTTGGCATAGCTCTTGGCTCAACACTTTGCCAACCTCACCAAAAACGAGCTAAGAGCTGATAGCTGACTGCTGTTTTTTTTCACGCCGTGGCCCGCTGCTGTTCGCGATGATGCCCCAGACGCACGCTTACGATTTTCGACACGCCCGGTTCCTGCATGGTGACGCCATAAATCATATCGGCGCCCTGCATCATACGCTTGGAGTGGGTGACAATGAGGAACTGCGTGTCGTGGCTCAACGAGTGAAGCAGGTCAGCGAAGCGGCCCACATTGGTTTCGTCCAGCGCCGCGTCCACCTCGTCGAGCACGCAGAACGGGCTGGGCTTGAACTGGAAGACGCCGACCAGGAGCGCCAGCGCCGCCAGCGATTTTTCGCCTCCGGAGAGCAGCAGCACGTTTTGCAGCTTTTTGCCCGGCGGCGAAACTACGATATCGAGTCCGCTTTCGGCCTGATTTTCTTCGTCGGTGATGCGTAAAAAGGCCTGCCCGCCCTGGAACAGCCGCGCAAAAACCTGCGCGAAGTTTTCGTTGATCCGCGTTAAGGCCTCGTCGAATTTGGTGCGCGAGATCTGCTCGATCTCCTTGATGGTTTCCTGCGTGTTTTCGATCGACTCCATCAGATCCTGGCGCTGCGTCATCAGGAAGCTGTGCCGCTCCGCCGTCTCCTTGTACTCGTCGAGCGCCATCATGTTCACCGGACCCATCTGTTCGAGGCGCTCGCGCAGCGCGCGGCAGGTTTCTTCCTCGGCCCCGAGTTCCTCGCCCGTGAGCCGCGCAATCTCCGCATCGGCGCGCAGCACCTGGGCCTCGACGTTGACCTCGGCAAGGCAGCTTGTCTCGAGATGCTCAATATCGGAATGCAGCTTGGCCAGCTCGCTCGATCGCCCGGCCCGATCTTCGCGCAACTGATCCAGCGCGGCCCGCCCGGTCTTCAATTGCGTCTCCATCTCAGCCAACTGCTGGCGCAGAGCCTGCGCCTGTTCCGCAAGTGACTGCGCCTGAGCCAGCGCCTCTGCACGCGCGACGGTGAGTTCCTTTTGACGCTGGACAAGTTCGGCGCTCTCAGCGATGCGCTGCTCGCGCTCCGCCGCTGCCGCAGCGCGCTGCTGCTCGATTGATTGGACGCGCCTGTCAAGATCCGCAAAGAGCCGGTCGATGCGCTGGAAGGCCGCTTCCGCGCCGCGCCGCCGCTCTTCCAAACCGGCCAACTCCGCGGTCATCTGAGCGGCTTCCTGCTGCAGCACCTCGCGCTTCTGGCGCAGAACGTCCAGTTGGGCCTGCTGCGCGTTCAAGTTGCTCTCTGCCTGCGTGTGCTCGGCCTCAAGGCGCGCGGACTCCTCGCGCTTCTCCCCGATCGCTTGCCTTTTGGCCTCGCTCGCGTCCTTGTTGCGCGCGGCCTGCGCTCCCCACTCCTGCAAACGGCGCTCGATGCGCTGCGTCTCGGCTTCCATCTGCTTGAGCGCCGCGCCCAGATTCGCCGCCTCACTCTCCGCCTGCCGTCGCTCCTCGCCGCGGCTCTCCAGTTGCGCCGTCAGCCCCTCGATGGCTCCGCTCAGTGCATCCGCCTCAGTTTGCGCCTGCGTCAGACCCGCCTCCAGCCTGGTCAGCCGTCCTTCGGTTTCGCGCAGTTCGCGCTTCAGCGCCAGCGGCCCTTCGCTGGCCGGCTTGCCGCCCGTCACCGTGGAGCGATGGAAGCACTCGCCCTCCGGCGTAAGGAAATAGGCGTGCGCGTAGCGCAGGGCCAACTGCTGCGCCTCGACTGCATTCTCCGCCAGATACCCATGCCGCAACTTGGGCAGAATGCCTTCCAGTGAGCGCCCCAGCCCGTTGAGTACTTTGATGGCCTCACGCAGCGGCGTCACGCCCGGCTCGTTGACTTGGGCGTCACCCGTCTTGAAGAGCTCACCTTGCGCATCGGAGTTGATGAGGAAGGTCGCGCGGCCATCGCTTGTCTTCAGCAGCCGAACGCCCTCTTCCGCGACTCCCCAGCTCTCCACCACCACGTAATTCAACTCTTCGCGCAGAAACTCGTCCACAACGCCTTCGTGCTCACCGCTTACCTCAATGAAGTCCGCCAGCGTGCCAACAGGCGCCACGGAGGGACCGAGAGCTCCCGGCTTGAGCAGGCGCCGCACCGTGTCGGTGGCGTAGCCATGATTGCGAATGAGGGAATTCAGCGAGTCGCGCCGCCCTTCTAAGGCTGCCTGTTCGCCGCGCAGTTGGTTGGCATGGGCGCGCCGTGTATGTTCGACGGTCCGCTTCGTCTGCAGAGTCTCGCGTAGCGTCCCGATCTCCGTCTCCAGACGCTTTACGTCTGCGTCTGCCGACTCAAAGCGAAGCCGCGACTGCCCGCTCTCCACGCCAAGACGTTCCAATTCGATGCGCGCCTGGCCGATCTCGCCTCCCAGTCGCTCGGCTTCGCGATCCAGCGCTGCCAGGCTCTCTTCGCCCTGCGCGATATAGTTGCGCGCGTTGCCGGAGAGCGTAAGCAGGTGCATGGCGTGGCGGCGGCCAGCTTCCAGCTCCCGCTCCGCGGTAAATACCTCTTCAGCGGCAGCGCGCGCCTGGTGCTGGCGCTCCTCAACCCTCTGCCGGAACGCGTGCGCCTCGCCTGCTGCAGTGTCAAGGAAGCTGCGATGCTGCGCCCGCTCCTCTTCGATGCCGGCCATCTGCAAACGCGTCTGTTCGAGCTCCGCCGTCGCTGCCGCAATGCGCGCTTCCAGTTCGGCTACGCGCTCCGTATTGCCGCGCTCCCGCGCCGTGGCCCGTTCCAACTCCACGGCCGCTTCGCTGGCCTTGTCGCGCGCGGTCTCGCCCTCGTGGTCCAACTCGTATCCACGCTCGGTGAGGGCGTGTTGGGTTGCCTCCTGCTGGGTAATCGTCTCGACTGAGGAACTGACGCGCTCGGTCAGCTCCGCTATCTCCTTCTCCAATCGCGCCGATCCCAAGTCCATCGTCGCCATGCGGCTGGCCAGCACCACGCGCAGACGCCCGCGCAGTTCCTCGCGCACGGCAGCATACCGCTCCGCCTTAGCCGCCTGCCGCTTCAGGCTGTTCATCTGCCGCGTGACTTCTTCAAAGATGTCGTCCACGCGGGCAAGATTCTGTTTCGCGCTCTCCAGGCGCAGCTCCGCCAGCCGTTTCTTGTTCTTGTAGCGCGTCACCCCGGCAGCTTCCTCAATAATGGCGCGCCGCTCGTAGGGCTTTGAGCTGAGCAGTTGCCCGATGCGCTCCTGCCCGATGATCGCGTAGCACTCCGGCCCGAGGCCGGTGCCCATAAAAATATCCTGGATGTCGCGCAGGCGGCACAGCTTGCCGTTGAGCAGGTACTCGCTTTCGCCCGTGCGGAACAGCCGCCGCGTGATGACGACCTCGCCTTTTTGCGGCGTGCTCAAGAACTTGCGCCGGCGAATCTTGAGGACCACACCCTGCGGCGCGCCGGTTTTTTGGCTGGCATCGTTTGTCTCCGCATTCGCAGTGCCTTCTTCGGCTTCTTCTTCGATGGTCTGGCCGGGCTGCTCGTTGGCAATGATCTCTTCGGCCTCGGCGGCGCGCCGGCGGCGCGCTTCGTTCTCGTCCCAGTCGGCAGGCCCGTCATGATCGACCACCACCTCCGGCTCGACCGGAATTGGCCCCTCGTAGGCCTCGGGATCGATCATGGTCAGCGTCACTTCCGCCATGCCCAGCGCTTTGCGGTCGCGCGTGCCGGCAAAGATCAGGTCCTGCATGTGCGAGCCGCGCAGGCTTTTCGCGCTCTGCTCGCCGAGCACCCAGGTCACCCCGTCCAGAATGTTCGACTTCCCGCACCCGTTCGGCCCCACCACCACGGCAATCCCCGTCCCCGGCACGGTCAGTTCCGTGCGGTCGCAAAAGCTCTTGAATCCGAGGATGTGAATCTTCTTTAGTTTCAGCATCTGTTCTCCGGAGAAAGGCCCCCACGCGCAGTCCTGCGGCAAGGTTCCTTCAATCAATCTTGCTCTGGAAGGATTGCCGCTTCATTACAGACTTTACGGAGGTGCGAACGCAGGGTCAACGGCACAAATCCGGGTTTTTGTGGATAAGGAGGGGCAGAATTCCGGTTCGCCAGAAACTTGTGTGTTGTCGGGTTATTTTTGGCATTTTTGCCGGTTACATGCCTATTTTCCACAAGTGCCGAACCGGCCTCGACCGGCGTTGCGCTCATTACCAGATTGATTCCACTGGTGCTGCAAAACTGGTGCAAATGAGCCCCGACGGGCTGACTCAGACTGTTCCGATGATCGCTTAGCGGACCACAGGCCAAGGCGGGTACCTTGTTCAAAAGCGAGAAGCGTGGCGTTCATTTTAGCCTATGCGGTGTTCCAATCCACTCGGCAATTCCTGGCCAATTTTCCGCCAGGGTCTTGGTCCCCATGAATAGGCCAATGTGGCCTCCTGGAACGACGGTCTTCACGATCTGTTCCTTGAGGGTCCCAAGATATTTCTCGGCATCAAAAACCTGTTCCTTAGGCGTGATGTCATCCTCCTCACCGGCAAGCAGATAAACCGGACAGGTAATGTCCTTCAGAGACAAGCGCTTTCCTAACCCGATGAATTCTCCGCGGGCGAGGCGATTCTCTTTGAAAAGTTGCTGGACTGCCTGGAGATAAAAAGCGCCGGGCAAATTGACCGGGTTCTCGTACCACCGTTCAAACGTTTCAGTGCGCTCAATATAGTTCTTTTCTTCAATGTGTTCGTAGAGGTCGAGGTACTTCTCGAATTGCTTCTCCGGATGCATGCTCTTCCAACCGGCCACCATAAACTGCCCAAGCAAAAGGCCGCCACCAGCCGCAACCAACTCCTCAAAGAAAGACATCGGCAGATCATGGGCGATCTCTTTGATGACGCCGTTGCCTGCGTCGGTGTCGATTGGCGCTCCCGCAAGCACCAAGCTCCGCACTTTTTCGGGAAAACGCGCAGTGTACATCGCGCTCATCCAGCCACCTTGGCAAAGGCCGATCAGGTGTACACGGTCCCCCAACGCGGCAACAGCCTTGTCAAGATCGGCGAGGTATGTGTCGATGTCGAAGTCCTTCATCGCCGCCGTGGCGCTCTTCCAGTCCGTCACCAGCACGCGCTTCAACGGGCCAGCTTGCAGCGTCTCAACCAAACTCTGGCCTTTCGCGTAGTCGGCGATTGTGGAGCTGTGTCCTGCATAGGGAGCGTCAATCAGGACTGGAATGTCCGTGCTCCCTGCCTCGCTCCCGGAAAAGTCGCGCAGCCGCATGGTATCGAGATCCATCAGTATGCGGTTTGCGGTAGCCCATTCGGGTGGATGCGGGAATGTGATTTCCTCCGCCTCGGCAAGAAAGCGGAGATTGTCCTGATACATCCTCAACCCTTCCTCCTCGAGTTCGATGGCGGCCGCGAGGGGCCAGAAGCACGGAACGCTGTGTTCCTGGCGATTTTTTGTAGCGGGTCGCACAGCTGTAGTACTCATGCCTTCTCTCTCTTGCCTACCTTGTCCGCAGGTAATCATTCGTTATTGCCGTTGCCGATCAACTATGCAGTGTGACGAGTAATCAGCAGGTCTTTATCCGTTGGAATAACTCACGTGGCGACTTGGCACTCAAAGCCCGTAATTGCAAAGTTCGTCGGCCGCATTTGCCGCGGAATCTCCACCCATTGCACTCTCGCTTCTGATCTTTCCACGAGGAGAGGCTTAGGCGAACGGTCATTAGGAAGTTAGAAGTTAGGGAGCATCACCTGGCCCGCGCGAGCCAAGAGCCAACGCGCAGGCCAGGAAAGGCGACTCTCTTCCGTTTTGCCGATCCGCACATTCCGCCGAAATCAGGCAAGGTCGAACCGATCCAGGTTCATCACCTTGCTCCACGCAGCCACGAAGCTATTCACAAACGCTTCCTTCGAGTCGTTCGATGCGTAGACTTCCGCGATTGCCCGGAGCTGGGAGTTTGAACCGAAGACGAGATCGACGCGGGTGCCCGTCCACTTGATTCTGCCCGTCGCGCGGTCGCGCCCCTCATACACGCCTTCCTGAGTTGAGGAGGGCTTCCACTCCGTAGACATGTCGAGCAGGTTGACGAAGAAATCATTGGTCAGCGTATCGGGCCGGTTGGTAAAGACGCCGTGCTTGGACTGGCCGAAGTTCGCATTCAGCGCGCGCATGCCGCCAATGAGAACCGTCATCTCGGGGGCGGTCAGCTTGAGCAACTGCGCCTTATCCACCAGCAGTTCTTCCGCCGAGTTGCCGTTTCCGTTGCGGAGGTAGTTGCGGAAGCCGTCCGCGGTTGGTTCCAGTACGGCGAAGGCGTCCACATCGGTCTGTTCCTGCGAAGCATCCGTGCGCCCCGGCGAAAAGGGAACCTCCACATCGTGGCCGGCATTTTTCGCAGCTTGCTCCACGGCCGCGCAGCCACCCAGCACGATCAGATCGGCGAGCGAGACTTTCTTGCCGAGCTTTTGCGATTTGTTGAACTCCTCCTGGATCGCTTCCAGCGTCTTGAGTACTTTTGTCAGTTCGGCCGGCTGATTCACTTCCCAATCCTTTTGCGGCGCCAGGCGAATGCGCGCCCCGTTGGCCCCACCGCGTTTGTCGGAGCCGCGGAAGGTCGCTGCCGAAGCCCAGGCGGTCGTGATCAGTTGGGAGATTGACAGTCCGGATGCGAGGATTTTGGCTTTGAGAGAAGCAATGTCCCGCTCCCCGATCAGCTCATGATCCACTGCCGGAACAGGGTCCTGCCAGATCAGCACTTCCTTCGGCACCAGCGGGCCCAGGTAGCGGGAGATTGGCCCCATGTCGCGGTGCGTCAGCTTGTACCACGCCTTGGCGAAGGCATCGGCCAGCTCATCGGGATGTTCCAGGAAGCGGCGCGAGATCTTCTCGTAGGTTGGGTCAAACCGCAGGGAGAGATCCGTGGTCAACATCGTGGGCGTACGCCGTTTGGACGGGTCGTGAGCATCCGGAATCGCGCCGGCGCCGGCGCCGTCCTTGGGCTTCCACTGCCAGGCTCCGTACGGGCTCTTGGTCAGTTCCCATTCGTAGCCATACAGGTTCTCCAGAAAGTTGTTGCTCCACTTGGTTGGTGTCTGGCTCCAGATGACCTCGGGACCGCCGCCGATTGTGTCTCCGCCCTTGCCGGTGCCGAAGCTGCTCTTCCAGCCCAGTGCTTGCTGTTCGATCGGGGCGGCCTCAGGCTCGGGGCCCACATAGGTTGCAGGGCCGGCGCCGTGTGTCTTGCCAAAGCTATGGCCGCCGACGATCAGCGCCACCGTCTCTTCGTCGTTCATCGCCATACGGCGGAACGTCTCGCGAATATCGATTGCCGCAGCGACCGGATCCGGATTGCCATTGGGGCCTTCAGGGTTTACATAAATCAGGCCCATCTGAACAGCAGCCAGAGGGTTGTTGAGTTCGCGGCTGCCCTTGTAGCGCTGGTCGGCCAGCCACGCCGCCTCAGGCCCCCAATCGACGTCCTCGTCGGGCTCCCACACATCTGCGCGTCCACCGCCGAAACCGAAGGTCTTGAATCCCATCGACTCCAGCGCGACGTTACCGGCCAGTATCATTAGATCGGCCCAGGAGATCTTCTTGCCATACTTCTGTTTGATGGGCCAAAGCAGGCGGCGCGCCTTGTCGAGGTTCACATTGTCGGGCCAGCTGTTGAGCGGCGCAAAACGTTGCTGGCCGGCGCCTGCTCCGCCGCGTCCGTCGTGGATGCGGTAAGTGCCCGCGGAGTGCCACGCCATGCGAATAAAGAGCCCGCCGTAGTGACCGAAGTCTGCCGGCCACCAGTCCTGGGAGTCGGTCATCAGGCCGTGGAGATCTTTGATCACGGCATCCAGGTCGAGGCTCTTGAATTCCTTGGCGTAATTGAAATTCTTGTCCATAGGATCGGATAGAGAGGAATGCTGATGAAGCATTTTAAGGTTGAGTTGATTGGGCCACCAGTCCGCGTTCGTCCAAGCGCGGACCTTCGACTGGATGCTAGGCTCGTCAATTACCGGACTTTTGATTTCGTCTGACATATTTCGCTCCTTCTTATCGGGGAACAGGAGCCCCCTTGCTGTTGTAGGTTTTTTCTCAAAGTATTCATTCGTCTTCGAATGCATACCCTCAATCATTGCGACAAACTTATGAGCTCATACTGCTTTTTTGTTGCGCGCACTTCGCGCAGAGCCCCCGAACAATCAGTTCGCATTTGCGAAGAATCCGCTTACCCAGGGAACCCGAGGCAGGACGGGGCACGTCGTACCATTCCAAATCTTCCACGCTGCCGCAGCGGTCACAGATGAAGTGATGATGCTGCTTGGGCTTGGCATCGAACCGCGCGGTGCGGCCCTCGACGGCCACTTCACGCACCAAACCCGCCTTCAACAGATCCCTCAGATTGTTATAAACCGTGGCCCTTGAGGAGCGCGGATGCAGGCGATTCACGGCCTCGAAGATTTCTGGAGCCGTGGGATGCCCGGTGTGCTCCATCAGGAATGCCATTACACCATAGCGCTGCGGAGTGCAGCGCAATCCGCCTGCCTCCAGGCACCGTTTAATTTCTTCGGAATTCATGGCAATTAGATTCTATCTCATCTGATAATTTGTCAAGACAAGAGCGGCGCCTCCGGGCAGAAAGAGTTTGGATGCAGGTCATTGAGTAGCCACCCTGTGACTCTGGACGGATGGACCTTGGTTCCGGTGCGCAATTCGCATCGAGTGATAAAATCAATCAGTGCCGGGTCCTACGCGACGTAATCCCGCCAACCCCGCCAGGTCCGGAAGGAAGCAACGGTAACGGGCTAGTACGGGCGCAGTAGGTCACCCGGTACTTTTTTGGCGGTTTTCTCATTCATGATGTTTTTTGCCCGGCCAGGCGGTCCCCCGCCCGCGTGTGCGCCGCAAGGAGAAATGCATTGAGCCTGACTGTTCGCCCCGTGGTGGGCCGCCGCGCCAAGATTACCGCGCTCGGAACCTACGTCCCTCCCGATGTTCTGACCAATCAAGATCTCGAAAAGATGGTGGAAACCAGCGACCAGTGGATCATGGCGCGCGTGGGAATCCGCGAGCGGCATGTGCTGGCCAAGGGGCTGGGCGTGAGCGATATGTGCGTCGAGGCGGCGAAAAGATGCTTGGCGATGCGCGGCATCCAGCCCAGCGATCTTGAGGTCATCCTGGTGGGCACCAACACGCCGGACATGATATTTCCGGCGACGGCCTGCCTGGTGCAACACAAAATCGGCGCCTCCGGATGCTGGGGATTCGACGTTTTAGGCGGCTGTTCGGGGTTTATGTATGCATTGCAGGCAGGCGTGAAGCTGGTCGAGAGCGGAGCGCATCGAAAGGTGATGGTCTGCGGGGCGGATGCCAACACGCGCATGGTCGATTACACCGACCGCACCACCTGTGTGCTTTTTGGGGACGGCAGCGGCGCAGTGCTCATTGAGCCGGCCGAAGAGGGCGAGATCGGGTTCATCGACTACATCAATGAGATCGACGGGGCCGGAGGAGTAAGCCTGAACCTGCCCGGCGGTGGCAGCCTGAATCCCTCCACCCACGAAACGGTGGGCAAAAAGATGCACTATATCCACCAGGACGGCCCCGCCGTGTATAAATTCGCAGTGCGCAAAATGGCCGAGGCCTCGGCGAAGCTGCTGGAGCGCAATGGCGTGACCGTCGCGGACCTGGGATGTTTTATTTCTCACCAGGCCAATAAGCGCATCATTGAGGCCACCGCAGATCGGCTGGGGATGGCCTCGGACCGCGTGATTATCAATATCGAAAAGTACGGCAACACGTCGGCCGGAACCATTCCACTAGCTATGGAGACGGCCATCGAAGAGGGCAAGTTGAACAAAGGCGATCTGGTGCTGCTGGCCGCGGCGGGCGCGGGCTTCACGGTGGCAACTGTGTTGCTGCGCTGGGAGATCTGAAAGACAGCAAGTTAGCAAGTCAGCGGGGCAGCAAGTAAGCGGGTTGGCAAGCCGGTGATTTGCAGCCGGATCAAGTTGTCATATACTGTGCTGCACCAAGCCGGATTCCGGCATGGGTTGGACAAGACAAAGCGGAGGGCAACTATGGATGTGGCATTAACCGCAAGAAAAGGGAAGATCTCCAAGGGGCTGCGCGTGCAGGCCGAGGAGGGGATGGAACGCATAGGCCGCATTCTGGGCCGGTTCGCGCGCGCCAGTGTCACCTTCAGCGCGGAGAGACATGTCCACATTGTCGAATTGACTGTGCAGGCTCGCATGCAGAAATTTGCCGCCACGGGCAAGGCCGACACGCCGGATGCGGCGCTCCGCCAGGCCATGGCGCACGCCGAACTTCAGGCCCAGCGGTATCGGGACAGGCGCCTGGTAAGCAAACGCCTGCCGAAAGGCGAAAAGGTGCTCACGGCTCCGCCGGTGACGCGGCCCAAAGCGCGCGCCGAACTGGTCACCGATGCCGAAGACGCGAAACCGTCCCCTTCCGCAGGCAATGCGCGAGCGTCCATCGCGGTCCACTCCTTTCCCGCCCGCGCTACGGTGGTCGAGCCGCACATAATCAGGAACAGCGAGGCCATCGCGCTGAAACCGATGACCATCGAAGAAGCCGTGAAGGACACCGAATTCCGCGACCGCGATTTGCTCATCTTCCGCACTGCGTCGGGAGACATGTTTGTGCTCCATCGGCGCCGCGACGGCGAAATGGAGTTGGTGGAGATCCCCTAGCAGGCTGCGGGAAAAGGCCTGATTTCTGGTCGAATGGGTGAATAACATCCCGCAGGGCCTATAGCAATACCAGAGATGCTGTAACCCGAAGCCGCTGCACTTAAGTCGCCGCGACCCCAAGGAGCGGCGACCTTCAAGAAAAGCTGAATAGGGCACACCTTCTCTGGTTTTGCCGTAAAGGCCCCGTTGATTTGGTCCTGCTTCCGGCACGCGGCCCGGCCCGGCCCGGAGGGCGCCCCGGTACCCCGGCGCCCCGAACCCCGGTCGGGCCTTGACGCGAAACCTGGCCTGCGTGAGTTTTTCTGCAGCCTGCAGGGGTTATTGACCACTTGCTTTTGTTCCATCTTCCATGCGCTATCCTTCCGCATCTTTTCTAGCGAAAGGGTGGGATAGCACGCACCCGTTGCGCCGTCTCCGCGTCCGGCCTCATCGATGCAATGCTGCGGACCGCGGAATGCGCCCGGACTGCGGGATCGAACAGACTTTGGTTGCACGTGCTGACCGATTTAGGGGATGGATGCCGGGCGCTGCGCCGCATACGATTTGGTATATGGCAGCACCCGCAATCGGGACCCGGATCAAGCCGGGACGGAAGCGTACGCAAGCGAAACCCGCGACGCAACCCAGGGGGACCATTGGATTGAACCCTCAACAAAACGCGAACCCCAATGCACAGTTGGAGGTTCTCGACGGCCTGCCAGTTCTGGTTTTTCTTGAGCGGGCAGGGAAGATCGTCTTTGCCAACGCGGAAGCGCGCGAGATGCTAGGCTTGACCGACGGAGAGTGGGTTCAGCGGCCGGTCGAGGACGTTCTGTGGGGACTGTTTCCCGGCACGGCGGAGCCGCAGACGCTGTTGACGGGCACGCGGCGTGGAAGCCCGTTTCACGCCACGCTGCCGGCGAAAAATGGCCAATTAATGCCGGTGGAAGGCACCTACAGCATTTTGAATGCGGAGATGCGCGATGCTGTGATCGTGGCCCATCCCAGCGGAGGACGCGAGCGCGCACCCAAATCGCGGCTGATGGAAGACGTACTGGCCAGCCTTCCCGAGGCTGTTGCCATCGAGCACGAGAACCATATTTTGTACACCAATCCGGCATTTACCCGCATGTTTGGCTACACCGCCGAGGAAGCTGGCGGCGGCAGCCTGCGGGAACTGATTGTGCCGGAGACGCGCTTCAACGAGAATGCGGCGCTGGCAAAGGCCGTGGACGAGCGCGGCGGCGCCACGGTGGAAACGGTGCGCATGAACAAGGCAGGCGAGTTGGTAGATGTGAGCCTGCAGATCGCGCCGCTGCTTGTGAACGGCGCCAAGGTGGGCTATGTATTCAGCTTCCGCGACATCGGCGATTACAAGCAGACCGAAGCCAAGCTGCAGCACGACGCCATGCACGACGTAGTAACAGGATTGCCCAACCGGGCGCTGTTTCTCGACCGGCTCAACCTGACGTTCAGCCGGCGCGTGCGCAATCCCGATCATGGTTACGGCGTGCTCTACATTGACCTTGACCGCTTTAAGGAAATCAACGACGCGCTGGGACACGCCGCCGGCGATGTTCTGCTGATGGCGGTTGCCGGGCGGCTTCGCTCATCGCTGCGCCCCCAGGACTCGGCCGCGCGGCTGGGCGGGGACGAGTTTGCGGTTTTGGTGGAGAACATTGTCAGTGCAAACGACCTCGAGATTGTGGCCGACCGCATATTGCAGGAGATCAAACGTCCCTTTGACATCTTTGGGCACGTCATCGAGGCCGGCGCCAGCATCGGCGCGGCCATGGCTGGGCCGGACCATACGGCATCCGAAATGCTGATCCGCGACGCGGACTTTGCCATGTACCGCGCCAAACAGGCGGGCGGCAGCCGCTACGAAGTCTTCGACAAACACCTGGAAGTGTGCGTCACCAGCCAGCAGGAGCGCGAGCGCGAGCTGCGCACCGCATTGGACAAGCGGTTGTTCGCTTTCCGGTATCAGCCCATTTACCGGCTCGCCAGCGGCAAACTGGAGGGATTTGAGTCGTTGCTGTGCCTGCGCCGGGCGGACGGGACGGTGGAGAATTTCACCGACCTGCTGGACATCGCCGAGGAGACCGGCATTTCCATCCTCCTGGGGCGGGAAACGTTCGACGCCGTTTGCGGGCAGTTGCGCAGTTGGACCGATCGCCTGCCGCAGGAGGGCCTGATCCTGACCATCAACCTGACGCGCCGCCAACTCTACCATCACGATCTGATCGCGCAATTGAGAAAAGCTCTTGCGGCCAGCGGCGCCGATCCTTCGCGGCTCATGTTTGAGGCGCCGGAGAGTGCTTTTAACGAGAACCCGGATGCAGCGGTAGCCATTTTGCAACGTTTGGTGGACTGCCAGGTGCGGGTTGCTGTGGACGAGTTCGGAAGCAGCCTCGCGCCGCTGAATTACCTGGTGAATCTCCCTGTCAGCATGGTGAAGCTGGCCCCCAGGCTGACTGCGGCCGCGGTTTCGCCGGGCCGGCAGCAAGCAGTTCTCGAGTCGCTGATCCGCCTTGGCTACACATTGGGCGTTGAGGTTGTGGCCCAGGGAATCGAGACTCCGGAACAGCTCGCGAAGCTCGTGCGAATGGGCTGCGCCTTAGGCCAGGGCCCGCTGTTGTCTGCCGCTCTGGAGCCGGCGCAGGCGCTCGAGCACGCCAGGACCGGCTTCTGGACGATCGTGCCCAAAGCCTGAACCCAGGCGCATGCGGCGTTGCGCCTTGCCCTCCGGTGTAGCATGAATCCATGACGGCCAGGAAGACCGCACGCAAAGCGGCCCCATCGCAAGCGGCTACGCGCAAGCGGAAAGCCGCAGTTGCGCCAACCAAGGAGTTGGTGGTCGTGACCGGAATTTCCGGCGCGGGCAAAGCTTCGGCGCTCAAGGCGTTTGAGGATCTGGGATTTCACTGCGTTGACAATCTGCCGCTGGAGTTGTTGCCCCATTTTGCGGGCCTGGTCAGCAGGTCTGCCGAGGTAGAGCTGGCCGCCATCGTGGTGGACGTGCGCGAAGGTTCGACCCTCGATCGCCTGCCCGAAATCCTGAAGAGCGTAAGAAAGCTGCTGCACACGCGGGTGGTCTTTCTTGACGCTCAGGACGCGGTGCTGGTCCGGCGCTATTCCGAGACACGGCGTCCTCACCCGCTCGGCCGCTCAGAGACGGTGTGGCGCTCCATTGTGGAAGAGCGGCAACTTCTGGACCCCATTCGCAACGTAGCCGACACGCTCATCGACACATCCAACTTTAACGTGCACGAGCTGCGCGCCGACATCCTGGCCCGATTCGGCCACGAGGACGAGAACAAGCGCCTGCTGGTTTCGTGCCTGAGCTTCGGTTTCAAAAATGGCGTCCCGCTCGACGCGGATATGGTATTCGATGTGCGCTTCCTGCCGAATCCGCATTTCGTGGCGGAGTTCCGCAAGAAAACCGGACTCGATCCGAAGGTGGCTGCCTACGTGCGCGGCTTTCCGCAGACGCGGGAGTTCCTCGATCGCGTGACCAAGCTGATGCTTTACCTGCTGCCGCACTACGTGGAGGAAGGCAAGAGCTACCTGACCGTGGCTTTCGGCTGCACCGGCGGCCAGCACCGCAGCGTGATGATGGCCGAAGAGGTTGCCAAGCGGCTTGGGAAGGCCGGCTACCAGGTGAAGGCGCTGCATCGGGATATGGCTCGGTGAGAGCGAGGCAGCAAGTCAGCGGGTTAGCGAGCCGTCAAGTCAGCGAGCCAGGGTGTTAGGGAGGCTCTGAATAAGTTTGCCTTGTAACAGGGCACGAGTTTACTCGTGCCGAAAACACTACCGGATTTCATCCAACCAGCGCGACAGCGCATCTTCAAGCTGCTTGTCAGTGTCCGTTGAAGGATTCAACCAGACAAGCATTTTTTGCGCCTGGGCCTTCCGATAAGCATCTGGTTCGCGGGTCGAACCGCTTTGCCCAGGCTGTGCGATCCGCTCCAGCCACAAGGAAGGAATGCGCAGTGCAGTGGCCGCCTGATTCAGCTCATAGCGGTCGCGCACCAGCAGCCGCGCGGGAACCAGACGGGCACGTGCGTCATGAAAGACTACCGCCATAGGATCGTCGAGCGCCGAATCCAAAACCACCCCGGCCAGCTCCGGGTGAGCCGCAGCCACTTCGAGGGCCAGGTTGGCTCCCAGGCTGTGGCCATCCAGAACAATTGCCGCGCGGTCAATGTGCCGGGTCTCGCTCAGGTATTGGAGCGCCCACTCGGCGTCCTGGCGCCAATGCGCTTCGCTGGGCCGCGCGAATGCACTCTGCCCATAGCCGCGATAGTCGAACGCCAGCACATTGACGCCCACTGCGTGCAAACGGGAGAGCGCGTCCACGGTGCCGCCGAGGTTGCCGTCCTGGCCATGCAAATAGAGCACGGTGAAGCGGCTGAACGCAGCACTGGGCGCGGCGGGAATCCACCATCCGCTCAACTGTGGCACGCCTGCGTCCGTAGCGGCAAACCCTACGGAATCGAAGGTGAGTCCTGCGCTGGCCGGCGTGCGCGCAATCGCCGTCGCCGGATGATAAAGCAACTGCCAGCTCCCTTGCCAGAAAAGCAGGCACAGAGTGCACCAGCCGCACAGGGCCGCGGCCGCGACCGTCAAGGCCACTGCGCCCAGCAGCCAGCGCCCCGAGACCCGAGGCAGCTCGGTCGCCCGGGCCGATTTTGATCGCGTGCGCTCACTATCGCCTGCTTTCCTGACGTCGGATTCAGGTCTGCGCGAGACGATTTGCAGCCGTGTTTTCCTGCGTGGCATGGTTTCTTCTTGCCGGAGGTCTGCTCCAAATGGCGGAATCAATTCCATGGTAACTGTACGGACTTATACGGCATTTTCGGAATCAACGTAGACTTTTCAAGAAGCGTGCAAAGTGGCTTTTTCTTGAGGAAAAAGCCACTTGAAGAGCGTGCTTTCGGTCTACAGTAATTCCGAAAATGCTATCGCCCGCGCCGGGTATGGAGCGCGTGATTCCGGATCACAAGGTCGGCTTATTGTTTAAAGCTGGAAGCTAATGGATAGAAGCTAGTTCTTCACGACTGTATCTGTTCCGCCGCCATCTCTCTGGCAGCCGGAATGATACCCATCTCCTGATAAATGGGCCGGACCACGCGCCACACCGCCGGCTGCCGCGTGAAAAACCAGGCCGCGCCGAGCACGACCACCGATCCGTTGACGATGACGGTCCATGGGGCGCCCATGGCATGCGCCATGGTTCCCGCCAGCAGGCTACCGAACGGCGCCATGCCCATAAAGGCCATGGTGTAGTAGCTCATCACGCGGCCGCGCTTGTCTTCGCTCACCAGCGTCTGGATGATGGTGTTGCTGGCCGCCATGCCCTGCATCATGCCCATGCCCGCAATAAACACCATGAACATCGATAACCAGAATACGCGCGACAGCCCGAAGCCGATCAATCCCAGTCCGAAGACGGCGGCGGCTAGAGGAATCATGCGGATCAAGCCGCGAACGCTCTTGCGCGCTGCCAGCGAGAGCGCGGAGATGAGCGCGCCCACGCCCATGGCGCCCATCAGGAACCCCAGCGTGTGCGCCCCTCCGTGCAGCACCTGGGCGGCGAAGACGGGCATCAGCACGACGAACGGCATGCCCATCAGGCTGACAACGGCAAAAAGCATGAGAATGGTGCGGATGGGCAGGAATCCCGAAACATAGCTCCAGCCCTCCTTCAACTCAATGAACATAGAGGTGGCCGCCCGCCGGACGGCGGGAACATCCAGGCGCATCATCAGCAGCGAAACGATCACCGCAATGTAGCTGATGCCATCGATGAGGAAACACCAGCCTTCACTGCTGGCCGCTATGATCAACCCGGCCAGCGACGGGCCGATAAGCCGGGACAGGTTGACCATCGACGAGTTGATGGCGATGGCGTTGCCCAGGTCGGCGCGGTCGCCCACCATCTGCACCATGAAGGACTGGCGTCCGGGCATGTCGAAGGCGTTGATGATGCCCTGCATGACGGCCAAAGCCAGAATCCAATGGATGGTGATATGCCCTGAAAACGTCAGTGCGGCCAGCGACAGCGACTGCACCATCGACAGCGTTTGTGTCCACACCAGCACTTGCCTGCGGTTGAGCCGGTCAACCCAAACGCCGGCGAACGCCGCGAAGAGAAAGGTAGGAATCTGGCCGGCAAAGCTTACCGTGCCCAACAGCAGCGCCGACTTGGTGAGCCGGTACACCAGCCACGACGTTGCGATGCGCGTCATCCAGGTGCCGGTGAGCGAGATGGTCTGCCCGCCAAAGAAGAGGCGGAAGTTGCGATGCCGCAGCGCGCGCCACGCGTGCGACACGCCGCCTGCTGTGGGCGGCTTCGCTGCGCCTGGAGATGTGCCGGTTTGTATTGTTGGCTCCTGGACGCTCACAAGTCCGATTTCCTGGTGCTGTTGGTTCGATGCACGGCCGAGGATATGGCTTCTTCTACTTTAATTTGTGCGCCGATGCCCGAAGCAAAAGGGATCGCTCGCTGGTTCGGGAAATATACCGGTTCTCCAATTGGTGTCGAGCGGAGCCGATGCTCTCAAGTGGCTTTTCCCTCAAGAAAAAGCCGCTTGGCACGATGTCGGAAACACCACGGGAATTGGAGGACCGCCGTAGTCCCACGGATTAAGCCGGGAGACCGCGCGAATCGGTTGGGCGCGCCGCAATCAGGGGTGAAATCAAGGCGAGAAATCAGGGGTGATACTTAAACGCCTTGTCAGGATATGGCGGATGCTGTGGCACGGGCCGCGGGTCCTCCTTGATCTGCTGCGTAAGCAGATCGATGGCGGCCTGGAGCTGCGCATCCGAGCCCTCGAAGGTGGCGTGAGGCAGGTTGTCGACCACTTTATCCGGATTGACGCCGCGTCCTTCGATGAGCCAGGCTCCATCTGGGCCATACACGCCGATCTCCGCCGCGGTAGCCAAGCCGTTGTCCGCCTGGGTGTTGCTTCCTGAGAGCCATATCTGGCCGCCCCAGGTGCGCGTACCGATCACCGTGCCCATCTGGAAGCGCTTGATACCTTCGGTGAAGGATTCGCCATCCGATGCCGTCCCCTCATCGCAAAGAACCACGATGTGACCGCGAAACGCATACTGCATGTTCCAAGAGGGATTGCCGACGCGCGGTTGCCAGTAGAACCACGCCTTGCGCAGCAGGTCGTCCAGCAGCCACGAATCGATGTTCCCGCCCTGGTTGTGGCGCACATCGATAATGAGCCCTTGGCGATTGAAGACCGGGAAATAATCGCGCGCCCACTGGTCGATATCGTTTGACTCCATGGCCTGCAGGTGAACGTAGCCGATGGCGCCTTTGGAGATTGAATCCACCTGAACGCGCCGCGTGTACTCCCACTCTGCGTAGCGCATGCGGGCGTCGTCGCTTTCGCTGATGGGCTTTACCAGCACATCGCGAGTTTCGCCGGCCGCGGATTTGACGCGCAGCATCACCTGCTGGCCGGCTTTTCCGCGCAGCAACTCGCGCTCGTCGGTCACATTCAGCAGGCTCTGCCCGTCGATGCTGACGATGGTTTCGCCTTGCTTCACGAGCGAGTCGGGACGCGCCAGCGGCGGAGCCAGGTCGGGCAGGTCGGGATCGTACTTGTAGATGTGTTCCACCACGAAACCGCCGGCCTTTTCGTCGCGGCGCAGCACCGCGCCCAGCGTAGCAGTTGCAATCATGTCCGTGGGCTTGCGGTCGTCGCCACCCTCAACAAAGGTATGCAGCGCGGAGAGCTCGCTCACCATCTGCGCAATCACGGCATTCAATTCGTCGCGGCTGGCCACGCGGTCCACCAGCGGCAGATAGCGATCGCGCATCGCGACCCAGTTCACGCCCTGCATGCTGGGGTCGTAAAAATAGTCGCGTTCCAGCCGCCACGCATCCAGGAATATGCCGCGAAACTCATCGTGTGGATTGGTAGTGATGGTCCAGTGCGACAGGTCGATGGCCGCCTTCAGCAGCGCCCTGGGATCGCTGAGCTCGGCGCCCCTCAAGTCTGAGTCCAGAACGTAAAGACTATCGCCCCTCGCTACGAGCAGCTTTTTGCGATCAAGAGAGATTTCGAATGCCGCCACATTGGCCAGAATCGTGTCCGGCTCGGCGCCTTTGTTGGCGATGTCGAGGCACTGGAGAACCTGCTTCGGCTCCGCTCCGTCACTGGCGTTGAGCCAGCAAAGCCGCCTGTCTGTTGCCTGCAACGAGCGGTAGTTGCCCGGAGGCACGGGAACCACGTCCAGCCGCGAGTCAAGAGCGGTGAAATCGATATTTACCGCGAAAGGCTTCTTTTCTCCTTTGGTGGCCCCTTTGTCCTCACCCTTCTCGCCTTTTCCTGCGGCCGTGGATTGATTCGTGTTCGCGGGCTTATTGTCTGCGGCAGCGGCTGGCGGCGCTGCAGTCTTGTCGTTCGCCGCATCGGGCTTCTGCTCATCCTTCTTTTCCGGTGCGCCGGTATGAAGCTCGTCGGGAGGCAGAAACGGAGAACGCAAGCCCGGCGTGAGCGCAAGCTCGTAGATCTTCATTGCGCGGACGAAGTGCGGCTGCGGTTGGCGCGGCCCCTCGGGAGAAGGGATGGTGGTCTGCAGATTGCGGTCGGAGAGAAAGTAGAGCCATTTCCCATCGGAGCTCCACGCCGGGTTCCCGCTGTCGTAGCGATCCGAGGTCAAGGCTTCAATCGCGCCCGACGCAACATTCAGCACCTTGATCTGATCGAACGTGTTGTCGGCCGTCTCAGTGTATGCCAGCCACTGGCTGTCAGGCGACCAGCTCAGGTTGTCGAAGTCGCCGTTCATCGATTGCGCGATGCGCTTGTCGGTTTTGGTCTTGATGTTGTAAATCCAGAGCTGCTGGTCCTTGTCGCGATGCGCCAGCCATTGGCCGTCGGGCGAGGGGACGCCGTCCCAGCGCAGCACCTTCGCGTCGTTCGTCCACTGCTCGGGCGCCGATTCGCCGTCGGCGGCAAACTTCCAGAACTCCGTCTCGCCTGTTTTGGTTGACAGGGCCACAATGCTCTTGCCATCGGGGAGAAAACGCGCTTCGCGATAGCGCACATCCGATTCGCCTGCCACTCGCACGATGCGCCCCGGCTTGGCCGGGAAGGTATAGATTTCGCCGCGCGCCGTCAGCACCACCCTCGATCCATCCGGAGAAATGTGCGCCGCGGTCAGATATTGTAGCGGCCTGGTCACCCAATGCTGGCGCATCTGGTCGAAGTCCGAAACCAATGTGATGGGGATGACAGCTTCGCGGCCGGTCTTCAGATCGAGAAGCCACAGGTCAGCGCCCGATGCGTAAACCACGCGGCCGTCGTCGAGCGACGCGAACGAGACATCGAAGAAATGCTGATGGCTCTCTTCTTTCACTTCGCGGCCTTGCGGATTCATCGAGTAGACGTTCATCACACCATCACGATCGGAGAGAAAATAAACGCGTCCGTTCCAGTACATTGGATTCGTTGACGTGCCCGCCCAGTCCGCGGTGAGAGGAACAGCTTCGTCTTTGCCGTCGAACCTCCAGATACTCTCAGCCCAGCCGCCTTTGTACCGTTTGGTTTGGCTTGGCTGCTTGAACCAGCGCGTGAAAAAAAGCGTGGAACCATCAGAAGAATATGCCCCTTCAGCGGCTTCAGCCAGAGGAACAATCTCGCGTCCGCCCTTGTTGTCGATCAGCGCCAGCTCGGAGCCGGGGAGCGTGGAGTAACGGCCCGTCGCGATCAGCAGCCGGCCATCGGGAGACCAGCCCTCGGGCAGAGAATTGCCGTCCCAGGTGCGGCGCTGCGGCAGCCCGCCGTCGATGGGCATGGTGTAGACCTCCGAGGGCCCCTCGTAGTTAGCGCGAAACGCGACTGTCTGCCCATCCGGCGAGATGCGGGCCTGGTCCTCAATGCCCGAGCCTGTGGTGAGCCGGCGTGCGGCGCCGCCCTTCACGCTCACCGACCATAGATCGCCCTCGGAGATGAAGACAATCGTATCGCCGTGCAGCGCGGGGTCGGAGTAGTAGCCGCGTCGGCCTTCGGGACCCTGGCCGGCAAGCGGAAGCGTTGCTGCAAGAATCGGAAAAATCAGTGCGGAAGAAAACGCGAGACGGCGCAAGGCAAGAGCGGAAGGCATGGGCGGGAACTCCAATCCGGGATGAAGTCGTGTGGGAGCCCGCCGCGCG